>Ga0209083_1000088_pt1 | contig 139729 bp, 128 predicted proteins | sample AM7aDNAmetaG_FD_184132 | JGI IMG/M metagenome (GOLD analysis project Ga0209083, IMG submission 184132) | Freshwater microbial communities from Finland to study Microbial Dark Matter (Phase II) - AM7a DNA metaG (SPAdes) (version 3) | ecosystem: Environmental > Aquatic > Freshwater > Lake ... | reverse complement strand
TTGAATCAGAAGTTCATTGTATTTATTCTTATGTTTCCATTTCGGCTTACCATTCTTAACTAATTCAAGAAGCCGCTGTTCCCCCCGAACAAATTGATACCATTTACTTGTCCACTGACTGCGATAAACCAGTTTTTGACAGAGCCTGCATGACCAGCAATCTTCAGATTCATATAGTAACTTGCAATGTCTTCCACAAACTTGACAGATAAACCAAGGCCGCATTCCAAAAAGATAACGCTCCCACGCAATGCTCACGTATCCAGAACCAACCCTTACGGAATAAGTACCCGGCTGCAAATCAAATGCTCTAATATTAACAGCCAAAGTATCTTCCACAAATCTTCTTCCCATACCTAAATCAACCTCAAACTTGATGTTTTATTATTATATGTAAATTTTCATCCGCACTATTTTAGTACCTTATTAATCAACGCCTAGGTTGCTTTCCCCCAAAGCCCCCCCTTGTTTTTAAAGGGGAAAATTATATTTTACTGTGCCTAAATTGTGCCCGCGCGCCCCATGTTTAGGCCAATTCAGGCCAACTTAGGCCAACCAGCTACATTAACCTAACTGTCAATATATAATGAATAAATGCTGTATCAGAGAGGGTTTAAGAAAGAAGGAACATTTTCTCTTTTTGGACTGAAAATCCGAGTGTCGACAGTTCAATTCTGTCCTGGCCCACCATGAAACTAAAAGCCCTCCCTAAAAAGAGGGCTTTTTTCGTCGATACTCTTATACCATTTCTAAATCAATGGCCGCGATTAATCATATGGTCCCAAGCATCAGTGATCAGGATTTTTGCTGGCTCCCGTCCAAATGTTTGGAAAGCCTCTTGCCAAGCGCAACAACAGTCCATACCACGGGAAGCCCGAGAGAGGTTGGCAGTACACTCGCATCGCAGCAGTAGAGGTTTTTTATCTGTGTCTCAAGGTTACTGTCCACCACGTCGCCAATTCTGCATGTTGCCGATGGATGAGCGCCTTGCGCATTGAGAGCGAGTATACTCGAATCCTTTGCGCCAGCCTGACGAAACACCTTTTTGATTATATCAACCCCCTTATCGAGCTTCATCTGGTCAACCTTGCTGACCTTCTTGGAGAAGGATACTCCCTTGTAAAGCTCGCCCGCTGTTTCATCCCGCACCTTCACCATGATGCCCGAGAGCTTCCAAAATCGGGGAAAGTTTTTCAAATACTTCGGCCCCATAAAGGCTAGTGATGCCGCATACATTGACCAATTGGGAAATACCGGAACAATAGCGATGCCGTCAGATTCGTAGAACTCAAGCGAACCCACGGACATGGGCGCGGCACCGACGGTATTCATGCCGGGGATCTCTCCCCCAACGAATTGAAGCCAGTCACAGCAAAAGCCCTTCCCGGCGCGTGAAATCCCGGCGCGACGAAGTATATAGGCGTTGTCGAGCCCTGTTGAGAGCACAACTGATTTTCCGAAATATTTGACTGGAACCCCTAGCTTTGTCCCCTTTACCCCGATCACCCGACCGTTTTCAACGATTACATTCGTGATCTTAGTATGGAGATGGAGTTCCGCGCCCTTACTCACCGCCTCGTCGCCGTAGACACGAGCGGTCCACTTGGCGCCGGTCTTGCACCCAAGCATGCAGTCTCCACTTCCACTGCACCGCTTTGGATCAATGAATTTTTCCATTTTTCTCCAGTGATACCCGATGCTGTTGGCGGCCTCCACGAGGCGCAGGTTCTCCTTCCCCACGAGCTCATCGGGCTGTTCCTGTATCCACAGATCCTTCTTTGCCTCTTCGGCCTCTTTGGTGAGGTCAATTCCCACCGGGCCGAAAACACTTTTGGGTGGAGGCGCTGCGCATCCTGCTGCGATATTCGACAAGCCGCCATAGTTGTTGGCGAAGGTGACGGTATGCCCCTCCTTGCTGCGCACCAGCCCGAAATACTTCAAGACCATGGCGACGGTTATGGTGTTGCCCATCCATTCCCATCTCCCGCCCGCCTCGAGCATGAGGACTTTTTTCCCGCGATTAGTCATCTCCCGGGCGACTGTTGAGCCGCCTGTCCCGGTACCTACGACGATCACATCATATTCTTTCATGGACGTATTCCTTTCCTTTAGTTTGCGAATTCGGATTTTACCAGATCAATGTCAAGCGGTAGCGGCTTCGATGGGTCCTGATACAGAGAGAGTGCCCCTTCGGGGCAGTGCTCGACACACAGCTCGCAACCGGTGCAATTTTCGCTATTGTACGACCAGTTTTTTTCAGGATCGACCTTAGTGGCTTCGAAATAACATACGGAGGCGCATGTTCCGCATTTTTTGCATTTTGTTTCATCGCGGCTTACCGAGTATCCAGCATACACGTTCATGGTGAAGTCTTTGTTGAATTTTTTCGCAAACTTCGTAGCCTGCAGGGAAACGCAGGTGTCCGGGTGACAGTTGCAGATCACGCCGGTGCTGCCCCCGGTTGCGACCTTGAAGAATGCCTGGTTGATGTAGCCCATCTTCCGGTAGTGCTTGATCATATCCAGTGCCTCCTGCTGGCTGATCTTCCGGGCATGATATTTTTCCGAAAGCTTGTCCAGCCAGAAGGCGCCGGTACCGCTCCCCACAAATAAACACGAGTTTATCGTATCAGGCGGTGCGTTCAGTATTTTTTTGCAGGGGCAGTCTATTGCCACGATATACTCCGGGTTTTGGAATAGGATCTTGTAAGCGTACTTGAATGGGACGATCTTCTTGTTTCTTTCGGTGATCGCGCTTATATCCTGATCGAGGGTCACGATCTTTCTCACATCACCGCCGGACAGGATTTTTGCATGATACCTATTAAACGCCATATTTAGGACTGGATTCAGTGGTTTGAACCATGATAAATATTTTGCAAGATATTTAAATAGATAATATACAGTTGCCACATATGGATAATAGAATAAAAAGTAGATGTAGTTATGAATAGCGCGATCGAACCGCCAACCGTGTTTTCCCATCAGTGCTTTTGTCGATTCTCTCACTGCGTTCTCTCATTTCTCAGGTATTATAATCTTTAAGGCTTTACTACATCCTCCAGATCAAACCTCTTCAGGGTTTGTTTCGTAGGTACGCCGTTAATGTCCCAACCACGAAGTTGGTAATACCTGGGCATCATCTTATCTAAGGGAACCTTGCTCTTCTTATTGCCAGGAATCTGTTCTTCGTCGGTAAAACGTCTGGGCAGCGTATCATCCTTGGCCGTAAATCCCTCCCTGATATTGTAAAGCCTCTCCATGGTGAATCCCCTCTCACCCAATCGCAGGAATTTACCAAAATCCATATCCATACCAGTAGCCAGTTTCAGTGCCTTTGAGTGGGGAAGCATGGGGAGATGATATCTCGTCATGAACGCAGGTAAGCGCAGAATCAGTTCGATAGCAATCCACGAATATGTAAGTATCTTAGTAACGATCCAACTCATTAATTTAGAGTTAGGAATCTTGAAGAGGATAGGCGGCAGTAATGTCCAGGAGGTGAATAGACAGTTACCCCCTGCGCTGATGGCAGCTAAAAGGTTCTGGTCAAGAATCACGTAAGCGGGCTTTGACCGGTAATGGTATGGGTCCAGAAGAGCGGGACCAGTAGCCTCAAAATAGATAACGTAGCCTCCATCAAGATGGCAGGCGCCGCGGTTTGATGTTGCATAGCCGAGAGCATGCCCCACTGCCCCTCGAGGTTCGTAGCCGGCAATCTCCATTCCTTTGGAATGGGGGGCAAAATCTTCACCGCCATATTTCTTGGACAGGTACCGTACTCCTTCTGCAAGGTCTGCCCCGATTCCCTGGCGATAGGCAATATCTCTAAAGATTTGGGAGATATTGTCTGTCTTGCCGAATTCGATTCCACTATTCCACATGCCCTTTTCACTGAGTTCTGCGGCAAAACCCATGACCGTACCTACAGATATGGTGTCAATGCCCAAAAGGTCCAGTTCGTAATTCCATCGGATAATGGCATCCATGTCATTGATGAGCATGTTTGATCCTAAGAGACACAGAACCTCATACTCAGGCCCCTTGATCTCGCGCCCGTCGAGATTGACCACCCGCGAGCAGCGGATCGGGCAGGAGACACAACCGGTATTCTTCACAAGGCGAGTCTCGGCAAGGGTCTTACCCGAAAGCATATCGGCATCACTATAATGGCCTGAAGAAAAATTTTTCGTAGGCAAGGCGTTATGATCTGATAAAGATTTTAAAAACCCTGCTGTTCCGTATTTAGGGGCAAAGTCACCTGTGGCAGGATGGGCTTTGAGCATCCCGATCCATTTTTTAATTAGTTCGCTGAACCCTGATTGGTCATGGAGTTCTATCTTATTCGTCCCCTTGGCAACAATCCCCTTGAGATTCTTGGAACCCATGACAGCGCCCATTCCAGATCGGCCATGGCTTCGTTCCTGGGATACGATAATCGCATACTTGACAAGATGCTCTCCGGCTGGTCCGATAACCATCTTTCCTGCTTTTTTGTCGCCCATCAACTCCTGGGTCTCTTCTGTATTCTTCCCCCACAGTCCCGCTGCATCTTCTATCTTCACCATGTCATTATTGATGTCGATATAGACTGGGGTTTTCGCCTTGCCCCGAATCACGATGCCGTCCCACCCCGCTTTCTTCAAGTGGATTCCAAAGTTTCCTCCGCTGTTGGAATGGCCGATAGCGCCTGTCTGGGGGCTTTTGGCAGAGATGTCATAACGGCTCGTTGAAGGGGCATTTGTCCCCGTAAGCGGTGATGTCATGACGATAAGGATATTATCCGGTGATAAGGGATCGATACCGGGCTTTAACTCGTCCAACATGATCTTGGTGGAGATAAATCTGCCTCCTACAAAACGTTCCCGATCCCGGTCAGAAAGCTCGAATGTGCCTATCTTCCCTGATGAAAGATCAACATCCAGAATCTTTCCCGTGTATCCCTTATATTTACTCGCCATTTCACTATATCCTCTTCTTCATCGGTTTATATAAATCTCATACTTCCTTTGAATACACACTCTCGATAACATCCTTATTTTTTTCATCGATTTTTCCGGAATAGGGATTAATTTCAATATCATCAAAACACTTTGGGCAGAAGACACGTGTATCGACATGCCCGCAGCCGTATCCCCACAAGTCAAACTTCCGGCAATCAATGCAAAGCAAAATGCTGCAACCGTCACAGAGGATGACCGCCTGCTTCTTCTTGCAGTTCTGGCATAATTCCGCGGTATCCGTAACAATCACTTGATAACCTCCGCCATCACTTTGTTTCTTTTCTTTCTTTCTCAATGAATTTCAGCGTATTGCTGACGCTGAACATGCCCGGAAGAGAAACGTAGTTTTTATATTTTTCTTTCAGGATTTTCTGTTTTTCTTTGCTGCCGATCGAATCGCCGATCGCTACAAAATATTCTTTCATTACAACAAGCGCGTTTTGATCGGCAACGGGCCCGTGACCGGGGACCAGTGTCTTTATAGAATATTTCTTAGATAGCGCATCCAGTACTCTAATCCATGAAGCAACTTCAGCTCCGCTTTTGAGCAGCAATCCCGGATGCATGTTATTAAAAATCAAGTCCCCGGTAATCAGAAGTTTTCTGTTTTCAAAATAGACAACCACATCATTCCAAGTATGCGCCCTGCCCATATTATAGATATGCACGGTTTCGCTGCCGATTTTCAGCACTTTTTCATTGCTCGTTTTTATAGTGATATCCGGATATCTGTTGGCTTTGCCGGCATCATCCTGCCATTGCTTTTTTGTGTACTGACCGGCTATGATCTTAGCCTGCGGGTAAAGATGATTGCCGCCGACATGATCGAAATGGTCATGAGTATTAACGATAGTAATGTTTTTGGCTTTAATTTTCTTTCTGAGAATGTCCGCGGCACCTCTTAATTTGGTATCAACAACAAGCGCGGTAGAACCATCTTCGGAGGTAAGCACGACAGAATTGCCGCCGCCCCGATAAATTGTTAATTGCGGATCATATTGGATTGTCTCCACCTTCATGAAGTGCTGGTAGTATTGCCAGAGGTAAATGCTGCCTGCCGCAATGGCAATCAAAATCAATAAACCAAATACTTCCAGAACTTTTTCCATATTTCCTCCCTGAAAACTTAATAGTTTATGCTGATGCCGGAAACATCATCGGCAGAAAATGTGCTGGTTGATTCAGGGCATACTAAAGATTAGAAAAATTTATGTCAAGACAAAAAAGTAAAAAGATAGCGCTTTGATTTAGAATTAGAATTGATGTATAGATTGCGCACGGAGGCCTCATGCTTACGAAACAGGAAATAATAGCAGAAGCGATGCGCTTGGGATTTGCCGATATCGGTTTCACTGATGCGGAGCCTTTTGCATCTCAAAAAGAATACTTGCTGGCGCATCAGGAAGAATACGGCTGGACAGAAGCAGTCGGTTTCAGCCTCCTTGCCGGAACAGACCCAAAGCATTTCCTCCCACAGGCAAAATCAATAATTGTATTGCTGGTATCATATTTCGAAGAAACTTTTCCTTCCGTAATGGAGCGTCACTTTGGCCGCTGCTATCTCGATGATGACAGGGTCACCAAAGATGGTTTGGCTGTTAAAGTTAAAGCCATGCGACAATTTCTCCAGACAAATAGTGTAACTTCCAAAGTGCCCCCAAATATGCCGCACCGCCTATCTGCCGCACGTGCCGGGCTGGGAACTTTCGGCAAAAACTGTCTTTTTTATGCGCGCCGTGTTGCCCGTTTAAGTTCTTTTGTCTTTCCGATTGCCCTGGTTGTCGATAAGGAGTATCCGCCCGACAAGCCCTCCATTGCCATCGGCTGTCCCGATTGGTGCCGTAATGCCTGTGTCGCAGCATGTCCCACCCGCGCGCTCAAAGGAGACGGGAAGATTGATCCGCGCCGCTGCATTTCCTTCTTAACTTATTATGGCGATGGACTCACGCCCCTTGAACTCCGCGAACCCATGGGCATGTACGTTTACGGCTGTGACCGCTGCCAGAATGTTTGTCCCCGCAATAATCCCTGGATAACCGAAGAAAAACATCCCAATCCCCGCGTGGCAACAAAAGCGGTAACCTTTGATCTCACTTGCCTGTTACATATGGACAAACCATACTTTACCAAGAACATCTGGCCGCATATGTTCTACATGTCTGCCGATGACCTCTGGCGCTGGAAGATGAACGCTGCCCGCGCTATGGGCAACAGCCTTAATCCCGCTTACGTTTCAGACCTTATCCGGGCATTTGAAGAAAATTCTGACGACCGGGTACAAAGCATGATCGCTTGGGCGCTGGGACGCATTGGCGGCACAGAGGCCAGGACAGCGCTTGAGGATTTTCTCCATGACGCAAGCGGTTTGGTCGAAGAAGAAATTAAGCATTCCCTGAAAATAAAATTGTGAGGCAGTTCAATGCACTTAAAAAACGTAATCCTTCATCCGGGGAAATATCCCACTCAAGATAGCTACCCTTTTTATTTGCCTATTTTACAAAATACAAAGCAGGTTATTCTGGAAAAACCGGTCACGCTATTTGTAGGCGAAAACGGAACAGGCAAATCTACACTTCTGGAAGCTATCGCCATCGCCTGCGGAATTCATATTTGGAGAAACACGGAAAGAAGTCGGCCGGGATATAATCCCTATGAAGACAAACTTCATCAGTATATTTCTGTGGAATGGGAAAATGGCCGTGTTCCGGGATCATTCTTCAGTTCCAAAATATTTCAGTACTTTGCTGAAGTGTTGGATGAATGGGCAGCGGCGGATCTAGGTCAACTGAATTATTTCGGCGGAAAATCATTAACCACCCAATCCCACGGACAATCGCTAATGTCCTTTTTTCGCAGCCGCTATCAAATCAAAGGCCTTTACCTGCTGGATGAACCTGAAACCGCTCTTTCTCCAAAAAGCCAAATCGAAATGCTTGCCCTCCTCGATAAAATGAGTGCTGATGGCCACGCCCAGTTTATCATCGCCACCCATTCTCCGATATTGCTGGCCTGTCCTTCTGCCACTATTTATTCATTTGATCATCCCGCAGTTGAGCCAGTCAACTATGAAGAAACCGATACCTACCGGCTTTATAAAAGCTTTCTGGAAGACAGAAATAAATATCTGCGAGGCCTTGGAACTAAATGAACTATTTTTTCTTGCATTGTTTTCAAGAAGTAATATAGTGAGACTCAAATTCCAAAAGCGAAGCGCATAGAAATTTCTTAGTAAGGAGGACAAAAATGAAAAACGATACCTTTAGCTTCAAAGCAGCGGACGGGACACAGATATTCACCTACAGATGGATGCCGGATAACGCTTCAGCTATTAAGGGTGCCGTCCAGATAGCCCACGGAATGGCGGAACATGCGGCCCGTTATGAGCGCTTTGCCGACGCGCTGACCAAAGCGGGATATGCCGTTTACGCAAACGATCACCGGGGACACGGGAAGACCGCCGGATCGCTGGATAAGGTCGGCTACTTCGCCGATGATATGGGATGGGAAAAAGTCGTGGTGGACATGCACACTCTGACAGGCATTATCAAAAAGGAATGCCCGAAGAAACCGTTTTTTCTCTTTGGCCACAGCATGGGCTCATTTCTCTCCCGTTACTACTCGATGCATTACGCAGGTGAGCTCTCCGGGCTTGTTCTCTCGGGCACGGCTGGTGACCCGGGCGCCCTCGGGAAGATAGGTATTTTAGTCGCGACAATTGCCGCGAAGATTAACGGGAAAAAAGCAAAGAGCAATCTTTTGAACAAGCTCTCCTTCGGCGCGTTCAACGACGCCTTTAAGCCCAATCGGACAGACTATGACTGGCTTTCACGCGACAACGCCGAGGTGGACAAATACGTTAATGATCCCTGGTGCGGAGCAGTATTTACGGCTGGTTTCTTCTGCGACCTGCTGGGAGGCATCGGTTATATCAACAAAAAGGAAAATATTGCGAAGATACCAAAGAACCTGCCCATCTATATCTTCTCCGGCGCGAAAGATCCCGTGGGCGCGAACACAAAAGGTGTGAGTCAGGTATATGATGCGCTGAAAAACGCGGGCATCAGCGATTTGACTCTCAAGTTTTACGAGGACGCCCGCCACGAGACACTCAACGAGATTAACCGCAATGAGGTTTTCAGTGACGTGATTACGTGGATAAATAAACACATTTAATACCGGTAAAAGGATGGTACAATGGATAAGAAAATACGCGATGCAGCGGAAAAGCTCTTTAGCTCGGAATATGAAAAGCTTACTGAACAAGAAAAGCATGTTGCTCATCATATAACCGAAAAAACCCCTATTTCGACAAATATATTCCAAGACGTTTCCGAACAAATGACTTTGGGGCAGAGAATGGCCGACAAGGTCGCTTCTTTTGGGGGATCTTGGGTATTTATCTCAATATTTGCTTGTGTGATGGTTATATGGATTATCCTGAATTCGTTTATCCTGATCAAGCTTGACAGCTCGTTTGATCCATATCCATACATCCTGCTAAATCTTGTTTTATCTATGCTTGCGGCCATTCAAGCTCCAATTATTTTGATGTCTCAAAACCGACAAGCCTATAAAGACAGGCTGAGTGCGGAACACGACTATGAAGTTAATTTAAAGGCAGAACTGGAAATAATTGCGCTTCATGAGAAAGTTGACTCACTAAAGCAGGAGCAGTGGAAGGAGTTGATTGCAATTCAAGAGAAACAGTTAATGCTCTTAAACCAATTAGTTGAAGACCTGAAGAAAGATAAAAGATAAAGGAAACAACAGTTGAAAACATTCATACCCAAATCTTCATTTTTCTATTTCACTCTTTATGTTTGACGCACAAGCAAGCAACTGCCCGTCAAGACTCCCCGACGGTAAAATATTTCTGGATTCTTCCCTCCTTCTTGTAGCACGAGATCACAAGAGGGATGGAAGAATAGAAGTTTATTTTTTGTAAAGCGCTTCGATCTGATCCGTTAATTGGTCAAGAACAACATTACGTTTGAGTTTCAGCGTCTGTGTCAGTTTGCCGTTATCCACACTGAATGGTTCCGAAAGAAGCAGAAATTTTTTCGGAATTTCATAACCGCCGAACTTGCCCTTCAGTTGGCTGGTAACAGCTTCGCCGACCATATCGATAATATCCTGACGCGCCACCAGCGTTTTAATATCCGTCGGCAATCCTTTTTCTTTAGCGTAATGCTGCAGAACATCAAAATCAGGAACGATAATGCAAATATTGTAAGGCCGGTTAATGCCGTAAATGACTGCCTGCTGGACAAATGGTATCAGGCAGATTGTTTCTTCCAGTGCGCCGGGGAAACAGAATTTGCCGTTTTCCAGTTTATACTGCTCCTTGATGCGGCCGGTGATGAAAAGGTATCCGTCTTTATCCAAACGTCCGCGGTCACCAGTGCGAAAGCCGCCGTCAGGCGTCATGGCGGCGTGAGTGTCTTCCGGCCGGTTGTGGTAGCCTTTCATGACATTGGGGCCGTAAACAATAATCTCGCCATCTGTCGCACCTTCCTCAACGACTGAGGAATCAATAACGACCTTGACCTTTTCGATGATCTTGCCGACACTGCCCAGCCTGTATTCGTAAGAAGCATTCATTGCTACGCCTGGTGATGTTTCCGTCAAACCATAACAATCGTAGATGGGAATGCCTATGTCGAAGAAGAACTTACCGATTTCTGGATTCATAGCCGCGCTGCCGGTCATGGAACCCAGCATTCTTCCGCCCATACGCTCCCGAATCTTCGAAAAAACAATTTTATCCGCCAGTTTGAATTTAAGATTGGTCATAAAATCGGACTGTCCTTTGTCCGCAAGTTCCCGTCGCTTCTTGGCCGCTTCGATACCCATCACAAACAGTGTTTTGGCGAGTCCTCCGTCCTTATTCATTTTGTTCCACAGGCCGTCGTAGATCCGGTTGAAGACGGTGGGCACAGCAATCAGAAAGGTGGGCTTGATTTTAACAATATCATCGATAATAGTTTTGGCGCTTCCCGCCAGGCCCGAGGCGCCGCCCATACGAATGACTGCGAACAACTCAGCTGTTTGGCCGAAAGTATGAGCCCAGGGCAAAATGGTCAAGGATAAGGCCTCGTTTACTTGAAGTTCAGGATACATCTTGAGACCGGCATTTGCATTGCTGGTGAAATTTCCGTGGGTCAACAAAACGCCTTTAGGATTGCCGGTTGTACCCGATGTATAGATAAGTTCGGCGACATCGTCCCATTTCGGGATCTGAGCAGCAACGGGCTTGGTCTCTCCTCTCTTTTCGAGAGCGGCCATTGAATTTTCGCCTTCGGCTTCGATGATAAAAATATGTTTAAGCGTAGGAATATCTTTTGGAAAATCCTTAATTTTCTCGTAGATTTCCGGCTTCGAAACAAAAAGGACTTTTATCTGACTGTCTGTGATTATGTATTTCCAAATCTGCACAAGTTCTGCTTCATACATGGGAACGAAACGGGCGATGCGTCCCCATGTGGCAAAAGCCACAACAGGCCATTCCAAGCGGTTATTGGCGATGACGCCGACGACATCGCCGTTGTCAATCCCAAGCTGGGCAAGCCCAGCACGCAGATTATTGATGCGGGTTCCTGCTTCTTTATACGTCACCCATTCGTAAACACCGTTCTTGTTTTTAGTACCGATAAACTTTCTGTCGGCGAATTTGGTGACGCTTTCCTGCCACCAGTCAATCAGGTTGTCGGGCTTGTCTAGTGTAAATGTATGCATAGAAATTACTCCTTGTTTTATATTCACGCGGGAAATGTTATTTCAGGCGGATTTTTTATAAGAAAATAAACTGTTTCTCAGCAGGTGACTGACAGTCTAACTCATTTCTCGGAAAAATTCAAACAAAACATCCGGCCTATGTGCCCAGATAACCTGAATAACCTGAAGTTCACACGTGATCACGCGAGGGCATCCACGACGGGAATGATAGAGTAAGGAATAAAAAAACATCTTGATACATCATGGCTATTTGGCTAAATTGCCAAATATGATAAGGAGAGTCAAAATGAAAAACATGGCAAAACCCCAACATGAAGCGCGGGCTAAAATCATCAAGATGATGGCTCATCCTAGCAGGCTGTTTATCATTGAGAAACTAAGTAAGCATTAATGCTGTGTCAATGAAATAACTGAAATGATCGGAGCCGATTTACTATGCCTTGCGTTGCCCTTGCATCATGCAGTTTATGAACCGTGTGGAAGACGTTTTATCGGCAAATGCAAAAGAACATGCAAATATCTTGAAGAGCTGTAAAAATAATTAACTAAAGGGTAATTTATGGCGGAACATATTTCCAGCAAATTATCGTTTTTGGATCGATTTTTAACTTTGTGGATTTTTGCAGCCATGATTCTGGGTGTGGGACTTGGTTATTTTATCCCCGGAGTCGAGGCCTTCATTAATTCATTTCAGGTGGGCACAACCAATATTCCCATTGCCGTGGGACTAATTCTGATGATGTATCCGCCGTTTGCCAAGGTGAAATACGAGGACTTGCCGCAGGTATTTCGTAACGGGAAAGTCCTTGGACTATCGCTTGTGCAAAACTGGCTGATCGGCCCGGTCTTAATGTTTATTCTGGCGATTGTGTTTTTACCGGATAAGCCCGAATATATGGTTGGCTTGATCATGATAGGGCTCGCTCGCTGCATCGCGATGGTCATTGTCTGGAATGAACTGGCTAAAGGCAATACGGAATATGCAGCCGGTCTTGTCGCCTTCAACAGTATTTTTCAGGTGCTTTTTTACAGCGCTTTTGCCTGGTTTTTTATCACCGTGCTTCCGCCCTATTTTGGATTTTCCGGCAGTGTTGTTCACGTCAGCATCCGGCAAATTGCCGAAAGTGTTTTCATCTATCTGGGCATTCCCTGTATTGCCGGAGCACTGACCAGACTTGTCGGCGTAAAGCTAATGAGTAAAGAGAAGTACCATTCGCGTTTTGTGCCACTCATCAGTCCGCTCACACTAATTGCACTACTTTTCACCATCGTGATTATGTTCAGCCTGAAAGGTAATCTGATCATTACTCTGCCGCTGGATGTCGTGCGCATCGCCATTCCGCTTTTGATTTACTTTGTGGTGATGTTTCTGGTATCGTTTTACATGGGCAAGAAAATGGGGGCAGATTACTCCAAAACAACAACCTTGGCCTTCACTGCGGCCAGCAATAATTTTGAGTTGGCTATTGCCGTGGCGATTGCCGTCTTCGGCATTAATTCCGGCGTTGCCTTTGCGGCCGTAATCGGCCCGCTGGTGGAAGTGCCAGTGATGATCGGTTTGGTTACCGTGGCGTTGAAATTTAAAGAGAAATACTTTTATACCAAGTTGCTTTCAAAAAAAATATGAATTTTTGAAAGCTTACTTGGTATTATGCCAGGTAAATGAACCTTTTAATGTTTGATAGCTACTTGGTATCAGCAATAGACACATTTTGAAGAAGGACAGAGATAATGAAGATAGCGGACAGCGTTAAAAAATATCGTAACATCATCACGATTGTTTTGTCTTTAATCGGCATTGGTCTGATGATGTATTACGACTACTGCGACACGGCATGCAGTTACCTCAAAGGCGATATCTGGGGGATTGATCTCAAATGGATTGGCAGCGCTTATATGGCGGCCATTATTGTTTTTGCGGCTTTCAGGCAAACACCCTGTGTGCGGGCTCTTCTGGCCGCGGGCATCGGCGTGGAAGTCCATTTATATGCCTTTCAAGTACAAAACAATGTCTATTGCCCGTTTTGTCTGGCGTTTTCGGTGATGGTGATTGTGTCTTTCATTATTAATTATGAAGTCCCATCCGCCTGGCGCGAAAACCGTCGCCGGATGTGGCTATATTTTCTCGGGGAGGTAAATTTTCCAATGTTTAAAATAAATAAGTTGCCGTTACTTTTCGTCAGTGTTTTGGGATACCTTGCTATCATGTTGACCTTTTCCGGCTCCGTCACACCCGCCTATGGGCAAATAACCGAAAAGGCTGTCCCTTCTCTCGGCAAAGGGAAATATGAAATTGTCATGTTTGCCGACTACTTCTGTCCGCCCTGCCGAAGAATTGATACAAAAGCCGAACCGCTATTAAAGGAATTGCTGGCAACCGGCAAGGTAAAAATAAAGTTTGTTGATGTTCCCTTTCATAGCGCCACGCCTATTTACGCAAAATATTACCTCTATGCGGTAAATGCTAATGGCGGCGCTAATAGCGTTCTTCATGTCCGCAAAATACTTTTTGACGCTGCACAGGACAAACATATCCAGACAGAAGATGCTTTGGTCGCTTATCTGAAAGAGCAGAAAATATTCTGGAAAGTATTGGACGAAAAATCAATTTTCCCGATAATGAGCGTCAAAATTAAAGAAAACGAAGTTCACTCTACTCCCACCTGCGTCATCAAGTATTCCGCGAAGGATGTAAAAAAATATGTTGGTGATGAAGAAATCTGGGATGGCCTCACAAAATTTAAGGAACATCTGGGTCTAAACTCAAGGCCATAAGGAAGCATTGAATGAAACGACCGACCTTATTGGACGCGCGCATGCAAAAATAAAAACCTGAAGATCGTTAAGGTAATCATTAAAGGATTCTTTTCCGGCTTCATCGGGCTTTTGCTCGCTTTGGTTTATCAATTTGGTATTCATTCTCTCATCAACTGGCAGACATGGGCGATCTTTACCATATCCTCCGCTTATTTAATCGGTTGGAAAAAAGACGCCATTTGGCTTATCCTGGGAATCATCTGTGTGTCGTTGCTGCTTTTTTGAACGGATTATAACTGCATATCATTCGAAACAAACGACAGCTCATAACTTATATGCGACCATATGCCGTGATTGATTCTCACTGATGTGAGAATTATGGTTTTACAGTGCTATGATCAACATGGCGCATAAACAGGATTAAGGGCAACATGCAGATCATTATGATTGTCAGAACATAAAAAACATCATTAAAGGACAGCATATACGCCTGTCTCAGAAGCTCATTATAAATAGCGCCGGCCCCCCCCTGTAGTGCGGTGACAGGATCCATGCCGCGCAGCGACAGAAGCTGAGCCGATCCATTTACGGCACTCTGGTAACCCAAGTCAAATGATGTTATATGTTCACTCAGATGAGCCTGATGAATCTGCATTCCTCTGGATAACATTGTTGCCGCAAATGCAACACCCACGCTACCACCGAGATTTCTCACCAGATTAAAAACAGACGTTGCGTTGCCCATTTCTTCTTTTGGGGTGCTGGATAACGATATGGTGGTCAGGGGTATAAAAACCATGCCCATTCCTGTGCTCATGACAACACGCGGCCAGATGATCGACATGAAATCAGCCGACATATTGAAACCGCTCATCAGATAATTGGCATAGGCAATGATAACAATGCCTATCGCGACAATCAGCTTGGGATTTACCACTCTGATCGACCAGCCGACAATCGGCATCACCAGGAAAACGGCAATACCTCCCGGGCCAAGAATCATTCCCGCCAGAGAGGCGGTATAACCCATCAGGCTTTGCAGATAAATGGGTAAAAGTACAATGCTGCCGAAGAGACCCGCCATGACAAAGAATATAACTATGTTACCTGATAAGAACGAATAGCTTAGGAAAACTTTCAAATCCACTATTGGATGTTCGGCATATAACTCAACAAAGATGAAAAGAACGAAAGCAGCTATGGCAATGATTGTCAGAACCATAATGAAATCAGAAGCAAACCAATCCTCCCGCTGTCCTTTATCCAGTACCATCTGTAGACAGCCTACCCAAATACTGAGCAGCATCAGCCCCCAATAGTCAACGGAAGTAACGGTGCGCTTCATGTAATGAGGATCGCGGATAAACCAGAGCGACATGGCCATAGATAGAATGCCGATTGGAATATTGATAAAAAAGATCCAGTGCCAGGACCAGTTATCTGTTATCCAGCCGCCCATGAGCGGGCCCATGATGGGTCCGAACATAGTACCCATGCCGAAAATTGCCATAGCTGTGCCATGCTGAGCGGGAGGGAAAGTTTCCAGCAGAATGGATTGAGAAATCGGTTGTAACGATCCACCAGCCAAACCCTGCAACACTCGAAAAAAAATAAGACTCTGAATATTCCAGGCCAGGCCGCAAAGAAGAGAGCTAATGGTAAATAACAATATGGAAACCATCAGAAAGCGCTTGCGGCCAAAAAAACGGCTGAGCCATCCGGTCATTGGGATGATAACGGCATTGGCAGCAAGGTAGGATGTGATAGACCAGGTTGATTCGTCAACACCGGCGGAAAGGCTGCCGCGAATGTGATCCAGCGAAACATTGACAACTGACGTATCAATAATAACCATCAGCGTGGGCAGCATCACAGTAAGAGCGACGATCCATTTATCAATCGGCCTAGACATAAGGCTTGATCACTCCACAAGAATAACCGGTTCTACAGACATGCCGACCCGTAAGAGTTTGTCCGGATCTGTACCGCTATCAAGAACAATTTTAACCGGAATTCTCTGCACAACTTTGACATAATTTCCGGTTGCATTTTCCGAAGGAAAAAGAGAGAAAACGGCTCCCGTTCCCGCCATAATACTTTCCACTTTACCGGAAAATTTTCTACTGGGATAAGAATCAACCCCAATGACAACTTTCTGCCCCGGCTTCACTCTCTCCAGTTGAGTCTCCTTGTAATTGGCAATGATCCAGACATCAGAAAGCGGAACTATTGCCATTAAAGGCTGGCCTGCCTGAATCTGATTACCTTCCTCTACTGATTTCTTTGTTACATACCCGGACGATGGCGCATAGATTACCGTATAGCTTCTTTTCAAGCGATCAGCTTCCAGTGTTTCCTGCCTTTGCCTAACTGATGATTTTTGTGATACTTGGGCGGACTCCATCTGCTTAATCAGCGCACTTTGGGTTTCCAGCGCAGCCTTAGCCTGGCTTACCTGTTCTTTTGCCGCCTCCACGAGGGCAAGGTTACCTTCATAAGCAGTTTTTGCTTTTTCGTATTGTTCTTCGGCAATGATCTTCTTATCAAAAAGACGCTGCATGCGTTGCAAATCAACTTCCGATTGCTTTAGATTGACAGTCTGAAGCCGGAGATTGGCTTTGACTGATTCCATACGGAAATTAAATTCTACAAGCTGTTTACGTGCCACTTCCGCCCGCGAGCTTATTTCATCAAGCCTGGCCTTTTCAGCTCCTACCGTCGATTCAGATTCCCTCACTTTTACATTGTAATCCCGATCATCAATCTCCAGCAACTCATCTTTCTCTTTAACAAACTGATTATCTTTTACCAGCAAGGCCTTGACTGTCCCTGGCACTTTGGAAGCCACCGTGTGTATTCTCCCCGTGACATAAGCGTCCTCCGTGGAGATGTGTGTATTGCGGTATTGCTGATAAACATAAAATCCACCGGCGGTAATAACAATAGAGACCGCCAGAACAATCAGACCTAAGCGGCCTTTAAGCTTATTCATTAAATCGTTCATACATGCTCCCGAATTACCATTGCAAGATTATTTTATTTCTTAGGTTTAATCAAAATAGCTGTCCAAGATGTAATGAGTATATGGGGCTTGCGATTTAGTGTCAAGAAAATTACGTTACTGAAAATTATGCATCAAAAAGCAGAAGGAACCAATTTTAGTCCTTGACAAGTTATGGGCATATGCTTATAATAGGTTAAAAGGAGTAATTAAGATAAATGCCTAGGCCTAAATGTTGCCGTAATGTTTGCGGTGTTCCGGATAAAAATTATTTCAAGCCACGGGGAATACCAATTTCTCAACTGGAAGAGGTTGTGCTGAGCCTTGATGAATACGAAGCGATTCGCCTGGCGGATTACGAGCAGCTTTATCAGGAAGAGGCAGCGGCCAGAATGAACATCTCCCGCCAGACGTTCGGCAGGATCATCGAAGCGGCACACAAAAAAATAGCTGACGTGCTGATGAATGGAAAAGCGCTGAAAATTGAAGGCGGAGAAGTTGCTATTGACGAAACAAAGCCATGCGGCCACGGAAAAGGTCGCGGGGCTAAAAGAGAAAATTAAACTATTTTAAAAGGAGAAATTTATGAAAATCGCATTACCGTCAAACAAGAATCAGATTGATGAACACTTTGGACACTGTGAGTATTTTACTGTATTCACCGTTGATGATCAGAAAAAAATCCTATCGGAGGAAAAGATCACATCACCAGCCGGTTGCGGCTGCAAATCTAATATCGCCCAAACACTGGCCGAGCAGGGCGTCAAACTCATGCTGGCCGGCAACATGGGCCAGGGAGCAGCTCATGTATTGAACAGCCATGGAATTGATGTCCTGCGCGGCTGCTCAGGCGGAGTGAAAGATGTCGTGGAAAGCTGGCTTGCCGGCAATCTCAATGATTCCGGAATCGCCTGCGCTCAGCATGAGCACGGTTGCCATGAAGGATGAGAATACTTTGGAAATCAGCCTTGCAGTAAGGCATGAATAATTATGGTAGAGTTGTAACGCAATATCAATTCCGTATAATTTTCAAACAACAGAAAAAGGAGTGTTACCATGTCTTCAACTAAATTAAACGCTGTGGACAAGGTTGAGATTCTGACCTTGCAAGACAACTATATCGAAATGACGGCCATGGACAACGGTGCAGTTATTACAAGGGCCATGCCGCTGAAAGACGGAGAAATTCGCGCCTCCATTCTGGCGGAGCACGGTTATTCCGCCCTCGTGAAAACAACGATGGGAGATAAGACAAAAACCATGCTCTTTGATTTTGGATTTTCCGAAAATGGGGCTGCGCAAAACGCGGCAACCCTGGGCGTTGATATGACTGAGATCGAGGCTGTTGCTCTTTCCCACGGGCACAGCGATCACACAGGCGGCATGGAAAAGCTCACGGCCATGATTGGCAAGCGTGACATTCCCTTTGTTGTGCATCCGGCTGTGTTTAAATCGCCGCGTTATCTCAAACTCGGAGAGGAATTTAAAATCAACTTTCCGAAATTGACGCGGGAAATGGTCGAACAGGCAGGGCTCTCTGTGGTGGAATCAGATAAACCATATCCACTTTTGAACAATACTGTACTCTTTCTGGGTGAAATCCCAAAGCAGACAGATTTTGAAAAAGGGTGGCCCATCGTGCATTGCCAGAAAGACGGCAAGGAAATTTGGGATGCCATCGAAGATGACACCTCCATCGTGATGAATCTTAAAGACAAGGGGTTGGTGATTCTTTCCGGCTGTGCCCACGCGGGTATTGTCAACACAGTGCGCTACGCGATGGCTGTAACCGGCATCGACAAGGTTCACGTTGTGATGGGTGGATTTCACCTCTCCGGACCGTTTTTTGAACCTATTATCGACCGGACAACTGAGGAACTCAAGAAGATCCACCCGGACTTTATCATCCCAACGCATTGCACGGGCAGAAAAGCGATCATGTCCATGGAAAAGCAAATGCCAGATCAATTTATTTTGAATATGGCAGGAACGAAATTAACATTCGCGTGATATACTGCTACGGAAAAAAGGAGATAGCATGGATAAGAAAGCATTTCAAGATTACTACCCGGATGATTTAAGCCACTGCTATGGCTGCGGCCGTCTCAACGAACATGGGTTGAAAATAAAAAGTTACTGGGACGGAGAGGAATCCATCTGCGTTCATGAACCCAACCCACACTACATGGCAATCCCCGGATATGCCTACGGCGGTCTGATTGCCTCGCTCATTGACTGCCACAGCACTGGAACTGCCGCCGCGGCTAAATACCGCGCGGAAAATCGCGAAATGGATACACTACCGCCGCTGCGATTCCTCACTGCCTCGCTGCACGTGAATTATCTTCTGCCTACCCCATTAGGAGGACCTATCGAAATTCGCGGTAAGGTGAAGGAGGTCAAGGGACGCAAAGTAATTGTGGAATCGACTCTCATTGCCGGCGGAAAGGTCTGTGCCCGCGGTGAAGTGGTAGCCATCCAGTTGCCCGATCATATGATGCCCGCCAACACTAAAAAATAACCGCACTGGTTTCATTCCCTGCCCTTTGCAGCACGAAAATGAACTCAGTGCCCGCAGGACGAGCAATTTGAGGACGAGCACGATCCGCAACTAGAACTGCTGGATGCGCTGGGAACATCGGAACTACCTGAACTAAGCGAGCCATATTTCCCGCGCCCAAAGCTGGACATCATTTTGCTGGTTTTTTTGGATTTACATTTCGGACATACTGCATTTGCTTTTTCATTCATGCTCATGGTGACAACTTCAAATTTCTTTTTACACTTATCGCATTTATATTCATAAATCGGCATAACTTTATTTCCCTTATGTTTTTGTTTCAATCTAAAGATTAAGCAGGTAAATGTCAATACCTAAGAGGCAGACTTCATCACAAAGGCTTCCCCAAAAGAAGCCGGAGCATATTGACAATCATTTTCTTCCTTCCCGCTCTTTCTCTCATGATGCTTAAATATAAAATCTCAGTGTTCATCGGCGGCACGGTTACTTTTGCTTTTTTGATCAACTTGACTGCTTCCGGTTTGCACTTGGTCACACAAAGGCCGCACCCGATGCAACGGTCCAGATCCACCCGAAAGTTTTTATCATCCGAAATAATCGCATCCATCTGACAGCGCTCTACACAAACTCCGCATCCTTCACATAAAACCGCATCAATACGAGCATAATAATTAGAAGCAAAAAAACGTGCGGGCCGGGATTGTTTTTTGGCGGTAGCTATTACCCCGCAACAGCAACCACAGCAGATACAGATGCAGCTTGGTTTTCGCGAATTTCCGGGTTGAAGAACCATTCCTTTTTCTTCGGCCATATCCAAAATATTCAGGCACTCTTCTTTGGATATTTGCCTGGCTCTGCCTCGCTCCGCGTAACCGGTTGATCCAAAAAGTAGGCAAACCTCAATATTATCCGTCTGCCGGCAAGGCTTACCCATTATGGCTTCCGCCTGTTTGCAGACGCAATTGGCCACATGGATGGTTTCTTTAGTCTTGGTAATGAAGTGCCGCATATTATCATACGTATCAACAATATATTCCGGGACAATCGCCTTCAAGTGGGGGCTTGTCCGCAACTGAGGGAGAGATGACCGGAAAAATTCCGCGCCAAAGGCTTCATCAAAATATTTCTGGATCATTTCCACCAGTTCGTAAGTGAGATCATCAACATGATATTCAAACATGCCAATCGCCAACATGGCAATGCTGTATCGGGGATGATCTGCGCTCTCCGAGCGCCTGATAACGCCTTTCATAAACATTTCAGCAAGCATCGCCCGCAAATCATCAGAGGATAATTCGATATTGAATTTTTCTTTGAGCCTTTTGCGAGTTTTTTCAACGGGGATTGAGCGAAGCGTAAGGCACAGCGCAATCTTTGCCTGAAGCGGGGTAAAAAAATATTTCAGGATATCAATTTCAACACCGCTTTGAGTCGCGGGATATCCAATAGGATACTTGTCTAATTGAATCTGGAGCTGCCTGTAAATTTGGTTGTTCGTTGACATGTTCATTGCTTACTACTCATCTTTTCAGGACATCTTTATGGCAACAGCACCGGCAACAATCAGTACAATAGACAGGCAGCGAATCCATGTTATGCGCTCTTTCAGGATGAAGACGGACAATACCGTGCCGAAAAGAATTGATGTTTCGCGCAGAGCGGCCACAAGCGCAACGGGCGCCACCGTCATGGCCCAAAGCGCAATTCCGTAGGAAGCAAATGTGAAGGCACCGCCGACGATGCTTTTTTTCCAATCCTTTGCCATCTGGTAAAACACCTGACGGCCTTCTATGGCCGGGATGGCTATAAAGAAAAACAAAGCCAGCAGAAAAAGCATCCAGCCGGTGTAACTAAAAGCATGGCCGGAAAGCCTGGCACCCTGAGCATCAACCAGTGTGTATATGACAATCACTATAGCGCTTAAGAGTGCAAGAGCAACAGGCGCCAGCTTAAATCCTTTGGAAAAACGGAAGTCCGCTGTGAGCATTAAAGCCCCGCTTGAAACTAGCGCAACCCCCAGCCATCCGCGTAGGGATAATACTTCAGAAAGCAAAATGGATGCGGCAATGGCGGTAAGCACCGGAGGCAAGCCGCGCATGAGCGGATAAACAAGGCTCATGTCACCTTTTTTATAGGCAAGTAATAACAAACTAAAATAAACAATATGAATGACGACGGATGCCCCAAGATACGGCCAGCAAGGACGCAGCGGTAGTGGAACAAAGGGCAGAAATACCACACCGATAATGGCGCTTCCCGCTACAATCAAAGCGGTGTTAGTTGAATTATTCGACTCAGATTTGATCAGGACATTCCAACCGGCATGCAGCGATGCCGCAAAAAGAATAAGTAAAACAACACCCCACTCCATATTTATTTTCTCCGTTTAGATCGAATGAGTTTACTAGCTGATTAATTAAGACTTGAAACGACTTTCTTCCCTAACAACGATGACTTGCCCAGGGCAATCTTGAAATATTCCAGCATCAATTCTTCAACGATTTGTTCTTTAGGAGTGTTGGCATAGGAATCTTGTTTTTTTATTTCATTTTTGTCGATTTTACCGCTCAGAACAGCCAGGGACTTTCGGGCCTGCTGCAAAGAGGTATATCTTTCAACTAAATCATTTTTTGGTAAAGCTGAAAGCTTTTGATAAGTTGAGATTATCTGTTTTTGGGCAGGCAACTTTGGCGATTCCAGGATTGTTTTTGAAGTTTTGGCATTCCGTTTCATTCCCTTAATAATATGACTTGTTTGAACAAAATTGACTCCGGACCAGCCAGCCCTAATCCATTGAAAAACGCCGGATCTTACCATGGAGCCTGATTCAACATAAACTCCCACCGCAAAAAAGTCATAGATGTAAGATTTAACCCACCCCAGACCTGCTTTGGTCGAACCGGGTATTCCCGAATAATAGTAATTCCAATCGTCATCGTTCCCCAGGATGACACCTTTTTTACCGATGTCGGAAATATCGATCTGCTTGGAAATGGAAATAAGCACCTGCCGTCCCTTGTGATTAAGAAGGATCAGAGTTTTTTTCAGATCGTATTCATAATAGACGCCGGTGGTGAGGTCTGGCGTTATACCATCATGTTGCAATCCATAAATGATTACAGGTTTACCTGCCGGCGGAACCAATTTCCAACTGGCGGGCATTTTTTGTAATTCCCCCGGAAGGCTGGTCCATAGCGAATATCTCAGAGAAGCCGGGCTGGTGAGAGCTGCCGGCACCTGTTTACTGTAGGAATATTGCAAGAAATTGGAGAAGCTGATCCGGGTATCGAATTCATAATAAGCACCGGGAGTTTCCTTGATTTTGGGAAGATCGACTTCTTTATTTGATTTAGGTTCGAGGACATAATCCACTAGAATGGCGACGGACTGAGCATCGAGTCCGACTTTGGGATTAGCGCAAAACCCAATAAGTTTCATTGCCGCTGCAGGAACAGGGCTTGCACTGTCCGTAAGAGAAACTGCCAGAGCCGGTTGATGCTGGGATAATATCAGCAGTGAAATAATCAATGTTATCAATGGCCAGCGGAGGCCAAAGAGGTGGTTTGTTGTTGTTTTTTTCATTTAAGTTTTTCATATCATACTTATTGAGTAAATACAAAATTAGTTATTGCGGTAATCACGGGCATAATATCCTCCGCTTCGCGGGATAATTCGACCTGCAAGCTTCAGTGTACTATGTAACCTAAAGGTCATCTTCGATTTCTGAAGTTTGGGTCTCATTAACTTATCAATTCCGCTGCGTCGCAGATGACCTCGTGTGACCCTATAGTGACCTTTAGGTTATTCAGGTTATTAGGTTACTTTGCTTTCGGAATTGGAGTTTCACAAATTAAGTTGTTTTCTGCTTTTAAAAAATGTTAAAATTTTATCATGCACTATTAATCTGGTAATTGGAGGTTTTTATGGCGGATGCAATTATAATCGGAGCAGGTTATGCTGGGATGAGCGCGGCGGCGTTGCTTGCCCACTCCGGAAGGAAAGTTACCGTTCTGGAAGCATCTGGCATGATCGGCGGCAGGGCGCTCTCCTACAGAAACGAGAAAGGCTATGTCTGGGAATACGGAGCGCATTCGCACAGGCTTGCGCACAAGGGCATCGCCAACGAGGTATTCAAAAGGATCGGCGAAGAAATCGATTTTCTACCGGAGGCCAAAGACGCTAAGTTGATCTTCAAAGGCAGGCTCTGGGAAAGACCCGAAGGCCCTGCAGGTTTTTTGAAAACACACATGCTTTCATTTAGGGCAAGGCTTACGCTCCTCGCTTTGCTGATAAAAATTAAAAAAGCCGACCCTTTAGTTTGGTATGATAAAACCCTACTCGCTTTTTATAGAGAATTTTTTAAGAATCCCGAGGTTGAGGCATTCCTACCCTTCCTTGGCATGACCATCATGTGCCCGTCGCCGGATAAAGTCAGTGCGGGCGAAGTAATTGACTTCCTGCAAAGGGCATTAAAGGCCGGAATCGGCGTTGGCGAACCCAAAGGCGGCTCCGCCCAGATATTCTCCAAGCTGAAAAAACACATCGATAAAAACGGTGAAATCCATCTCAACGAAAAGGCGGAAAAGATAATTACTGAGAATGGTAGAACGGTTGGCGTTAAAACAGACAGAGCAACATATTACGCCCAAAATATAATCTTTGCCGCTAGACTACCGCTTGTACTTGGCCTGATGGACAATCTTCTGCTGCCCAAGGCCACACTCGATTACGCAAAAAATATCGAAGCCAGCTCCGGACTTACCATAGATTTTATAACAGACAAGCCGGTTACAAATATTCGCTCCAGCATACTCGGAGTTGATATACCGATCTGGGCGCGTTTCCAGTCCAATGCCGATGATTCTTTCACACCTCCCGGAAAATACATATCAACCTGGGGAATAATGCTTCCGTGGCATTTTGACGGGAATAAGAAAATAGTCGAAGAGACAGAAAAAAGGCTCAAAGAAACAATCTCCGCCATCTTCCCTAATTTTATGCCTATGGTAATTGAAGAAAGAAAAACCGTTTCGCCGGTAATGAACGGCAATGTACTCACGCCTGCCCAGTCCAAACCGCACAGGCCGGACATAGAATGCGCTACAATTAAAGGTCTTTATTTTATTGGCGACACGGTAAAGGGTAATGGTTGCTCCGGCGACATCAGTTTTTCCTCAGCACTGATCGCGGCGGATAAAATCTGTTCCAAAAATTAACCGTCTTACATAATATCCAGAGGAAAGATCTTGGTCAGTCGCCAATTAAGCAGGCTTGACCTTTTGCAGCATCTCTCCCATCATTCGATGGATTAAATTGATGGCTTTTAGAGGGCGAACCATGACCTTAAAATCGGTAATCCTGCCATCCGTGCCCCAACTGATCATGTCCACGCCATTAACTGTGATCCCTTCTATCACCGTAGAGAACTCCAGAAACGCGTTGTTACCGGAAATGACTTCTCTTAGATAATTAAAGCTGTCATTATTGAAAACGTAAAGAGCCGCAATAAGATACAGCTTGGTTATCTCTTTTCCCTCTTGGGGCGTATGAACAACTGGAGAATGGAAGACAACATTTTCAGCAAGAATATTGTCCAAACCGACCGCATCCCTTGCTTCAATTATTTTGTGCCATGCTTCTATGGTATTTTTTATCATATCCAAACCTCAAAAGTAATGTTCATAACAAACCTCCTTCAATCAGGTGCTTAGTATTTAGAGACAACTCAAATGTATGTCTCTTAATGTTAAAATTATGTTGTTTTTTTATTGAGCCAAACCTTGACATTCTACTTTTAACAATATATAAGGCGCAACCTGCATAAATACAGGCCAATAACGTCCCTATCGTCTAGTGGCCTAGGACACGGCCCTTTCACGGCTGTAACCGGGGTTCGACTCCCCGTGGGGACGCCATATACAAAAGGGCAAACCGTTTTCGGGTTTGCCCTTTTTATCTTTTCGAAATCTTACTACTTCTTTGATTTCGGTGGTGCTTTCTTTGCTGCCGTCTTTTTTGGTGCCGCCTTTCCAGCAGTGGCAGGCGCTTTCTTTACGTCTTTCGGTTTGGGAGGCGCCTTTTTTTGGGCTAATGTCTTCTTTGCCGCCGCTTTTACCTTGGGTTTTTCTTTTAATTCTTTTTTTGGTGCCTTTTTTGGTTTTTCTTCGACAATTGCCGTTTTCTTTACCTCTTCCGGTATTTGTTTTGCTTCAATGGTTGCTGCCGGTTGCTTTTCAGGTTCAGCTTCAACCCGCTCTACCACAAGCGGCGGCGCTGTTTTTTTCTCCGGCTCTACTGAAACTTGCGGTACCGGTTGCGGCTTGTGTTCCGCCTGAACAGGGGCTGCAGGGTGTAGTTTTTCTTTAGGTTCCTGAACTGCCGGGGCTACTTCTTTTTTTGCAGGCGCCTGGGCTGCCGCATCCTGTTGCGCTTCATGCTTTTCCTTTTGCTTTTTCGGTTGCTTTTCAACCGACTCGCCAGATGACTTCTTCTTTTTTTCTTTCTTGACAGGCGGTGCGGCTAATTTCTCCGCTTTAGCCTGCGCCAATGTCTGGACAAGCTTAATATTCTTCTCAAAAGCTGCTATGCGGATATTAGTTTCTCGAATTCGGGACTTTAAATTTTTAATAAGAGAGTCGCGTTGAGCGCCTTCTTTACTAATCCCTTTTTCCGCTAATTTCTTCAATCGCAATTCCAGCTTAGCCTCTAAAATCCGGCGCTGTTCAATTCTGACTTCCTTACTTTTTGATGACATTATTTATCTCCCCTTGTATTTTAAAAATAGTTTGCCAATAAAAAGTCAAATATCAACTTTTTCCCCCAAAAGCTATAAAAATATTTTAATTCATAAAATCTCCCTCAACCCCTCTTTGCACCCTGATCACTAAAGGTGACGCGAGGGCACAAGAAAAATATGGAGTTGTTATTTTTATCTAAGCGAAAGATACCCGATAACTTCAATATGCTCGGTTTGAGGAAACATATCCAACGGTAATAAACTCAAAAGATCATAGCCACATTCACACAAATACTTAATATCCCGCGCCTGGGTTGCCGGATTGCAGGAAATATAAATAACTTTTTGTGGCTGCAAAATCGTAATTGCCTTTAGGACTGCGCCATCGCAACCGCTGCGAGGAGGATCCAACACCAGCAAATCAATTTTATCCGCCCCGGATGCAAATTCCTGCGGCAACACGCTCTCAACTTCGCCGCAAATAAATTTTGTGTTTTTTACGCCCTGTCTTTCGGCATTCATCTGCGCGAACTGTACCGCTTGCTCACCCGTCTCAATACCGACAATATTTTGAGCATAAAATGAAAGAAAAATGGAAAAAAGGCCGCTGCCGCAATAGGCATCAACTATGGTATTAATTTTTTCAGGCATTACCAGACGGCAAACCTCATCTACCAATCGATCCGTCAAATATAAGTTGGACTGAAAAAATCCACCGCGCGGCACTAAAAATTCCTTCCCTTTTACCGTGCGTTTAATTAGATCTTTATTCTGCAACGCGTCATCTGGCGATTCCGACCAGATTGTTAAATTGCTTTCCACTCTCAAGAGTTTGGGGTTTTCCCGTAATTCTCTAATTTTATCGTTTATTGTTTCTTCCATTATTGCGCATCGTTCGATGTCAACAATTTTACCGCCGGACACGTCCAGAAAACCCAGTTTCCATCCAGAAACCGCCTTTTCGGCATGGCACTGAGCTTTCGCGCGGTAGTAATAAGCTTGGGGCGAGGCAATAGGCGCTAAAACAGGAGGCGAAACAATCTTACCGATTTTCTTAAAAGCCTCTTGAACTTGCTTTGTTTTGATTTGCAACTGATGTTCATAGTTCAAATGCTGATAGCAACAGCCGCCACAGTTTTCATAATAACTGCATAAAGGAACATCGCGCATAGGTGATGGTTTTGATATCTTTAATATTCTGCCGCGGGCAAATTTCTTTTTTAGTTCGACAATTTCAACTTCCAGTTCATCATCCGGCGCGGCAAAGGGAACAAAAACAACAAAATTATTAACACGGCCAACCCCATGCCCGCCAAAAGCTATTGATTCAATTTTTATTGTCACATGATCTTTAAGCCGCAAAACAAAACTCCATAAAGAACTTCGCCTAGCAATTGAAAAATGGTTCGCAAGCGGTGAATCAAAGATTTTTCGCCTATACCTGCGCTGGCAATATTTTCTTGATATTGATCACCATCAAAAAATTCTGGTAAGTCAGCGAAAAATATTTTTGATACGCGGCGAAGCCATTTTTCAAAGCTTTCCCATCTGAATATACCATATAACATACATGGGGCAGCAGTCAACAAGGCTCTATTTTTCTTTACAACTTGGACTAATGTTGTTAATCAGGAAGTCCATCAAAACTATAAAGGATCATCAATGTCTTCAGAAAGAAAATCAATTTTGTGTCCCAACTGCCGCAAATTGATCAGCTCGGATGAGCCTTCCTGCCCTTATTGCGGAATTTTAAGGCCGGGATTGCACAATGCCGCGAATATCATCAGAAAGATTTTTCTTGGTTCCGACCCGGTAAGAACCATTATCTATATTAACATTGCCTTCTATATTCTTTCCCTGCTGCTGGATCCGAGGGGAATTCTATCCGGAGGCGGCATGTTTAATTTTCTTGCGCCATCAAGCCAGAGTCTTTTTTTACTGGGCGCAACTGGCACCATTCCGGTTATCCAATATCACCGCGTCTGGACTTTAATTTCCGCTTCATTTTTACACGGAGGCATCTTACATATCGCTTTCAACATGATGGCTCTGTATCAACTAGGACCATTTATCTTGCGGGAATTCGGCTTCTATCGTTTCATAAATCTGTATATCATCACCGGAATTGCCGGCTTTGCCGCTTCCGTACTGTTCGGTGTTCCTTTCACCATCGGCGCTTCCGCCAGTATCTGCGGTTTAATCGGCGCGATCTTATATTATGGGAAAAGCCGCAGTGGATATTACGGACAAGCTATATTCAAGCAGGCCATGGGTTGGGTTGTAGGACTGGTAGTTTTCGGACTTATCATCGGCGGCATAAATAACTGGGCACACGGCGGCGGTATATTAACGGGAATACTTCTGGGCTTTGGGATGGGATATAATGAAAATAAGCCGGAAACGGCCTGGATCAAGCTTTTGGCCTACGCCTGCATTTTAATTACGGTTGGAATTTTAATCTGGTCGATCTCTTATTCACTAATTGGGATTATCTCTTAGGCGACGCGTTAATGCAATATTAGTATTCAATTATTCCTTCTGATGAGCAATCCTTTGAGATAGCGTCCTTCTGGATGACCCATCCCAAGTGGATGATCCGGCCCTGCCTCCAATCTGGACAAAAGCTGCATTTCTGCTCCGGCATCGCGTGCCGAGCCTTGCACAATTTTGTAAAACAAATCTTCTTCCATAAAATTGGAACAAGAAAATGTCGCCAATATTCCGCCGGAGGCAAGATGCCGAATTGCCTGTAAATTAATTTCCTTATACCCCCGTGAAGCTTTATTCACATCCCGCCTGGTCTTGGCAAAGGCCGGAGGGTCTAAAATAATCAGGTCAAAGTTTTCCTGCGTATTGCGCAGATAATCAAAGACATCAGTATCAAATACCGGATGAGTATCCGGGGAAAAACCATTGAGCCTTAAATTTTGGGCGGCAGCAAGGCAAGCCGCGTCGGATGTATCGAGCGAGACAACCTGTTTAGCTCCACCCGCGGCACAGTACACAGAAAAAGCCCCTGTATAGGAAAAACAGTTTAAAACGTTGGCATTGCGGCTAAGCGCTCCCACCTTTTTCCGATTAATCCGCTGGTCAAGAAAAAAACCTGTTTTCTGACCGCCGATAAAATCCACTTCAAATGTGAAACCATTTTCCCTTATTTGCACTGGTGACTGTTGATTGTCGCCATAAACAAAACCTTTACGCTCTTCAAGGCCTTCGAGCGTTCGGGACCGTCCCTGACTCTGTTCATAAATCCGCGCCGGTTTTAACTGCGAAATAAAAGCATCAAAAATATGACTTTTTTGTTTTTCCATTCCGGCGGTAGTAATGGAGACTACCAGAGTTGTTCCATAAACATCGGCAATCAACCCCGGATATCCATCGCCCTCGGCATTAATAAGACGATATGCATCCGTCTGCTCATTGATAATCCTTTGCCGTAATTTGCCGGCTGACTTTAGACGATCTTGCCAGAAATCGGCAGAGACAATTTTACCGCAATCTTTAGTCAAAACACGAAAAGCAATGTCGGTGCGGGGATTGAAAAAACCCAGGGCCAGTTGTTTGCCTGACGCGTCTTTGGCTAAAACAACATCGCCTTCCGTTGGCTGTCCTTTAATTGCGCCTATCGCGCCGGAGAATACCCACGGATGGCCGCGCAGCAGTGCCGCTTCCCGACCTTTTTTCAATGTGATTTCCGGATATGCTGGTATTGACATATTATTCACTTACAATCTCAGACCTGCTTTTACCGGCAAATGTTGAATAAATATTGAACAGCAACAGCACAGCACAAACAACAATGGCGATAAGAGCGATCGGCCGGGTGAAAAATATGGAAAAGCTGCCCTGGGAAATGAGCAGCGATCGCCTGAGATTGACTTCAAACATCGGCCCCAGAACTAAACCAAGAATAAGTGGCGCCCCCTCATAGCCAAATTTTTTACACAAATACCCGAATATACCAAAAGCGACCATTACAAAAATATCGAAAACATTGTTATTGATACAGTAAGCTCCAATCACACAGAAGAGCAAAATCAGTGGATAGAGAATCTTATCAGGAATCCTCAGCACCTGCACCCACAGTGGAATCAGCGGAAGATTCAAAATCAGCAGCATTACATTGCCGATATACATGCTTCCTAGTAAACCCCAAAACACATCCGGATGCTCCTTAATCAGCAGAGGGCCAGGCAATATGCCATGAATCAAAAACGCTCCATACAGCACGGCGAGCACAACATTGGGTGGAATGCCTAAAGTCATCAGTGGGATGAAAGATGTAGAGGTGGCCGAATTGTTGGCCGCTTCCGGCGAAGCCACACCTTCAATCGCTCCATGACCAAATCTTTCCGGATTTTTTGCCACTCTTTTTTCAACTCCATAAGCAATAAACGTGGATAGAACCGGCCCACCGCCTGGTAGGATCCCCAGAAAAAAACCAATTAATGTTCCACGCAAAATCGCCCATTTGCTTTGCAGCCAATCTAATTTGTTGGGAAATAAATTTCTGATCTTGACATTCAAAATCTTGGTGGATGTAGTTTTTTCCAGGCTATTGAATACTTCGGCCACACCAAATAAACCCATCGCAATCGGCGCAACACCCAATCCCTCAAAAAGGTTTAATACCCCGAAAGTCATCCTCTGCTGAGAGTTAATGGGATCAAGCCCGATGGTGCTTAATACCAGACCAAAGAAAGCCATAATGCCCGCCTTAAGCATCGAACCATGGGAAAGATAAGTAACAAAGGTAAATCCCAGAAGGATTATAGCAAAGTACTCTGGTGGACCGAATTTCAGGGCAATGGCGGAAAGCGGTGCGGCAATAAACTGCAAACCAATTAAACCAATAGTTCCGGCAATGAATGACCCGAAGGCGGCAATTCCCAGAGCGGAACCGGCACGTCCCTGGCGTGCCATTTGATAGCCATCCATGCAGGTAACAACCGACGCCGTTTCGCCGGGTACATTAACCAGAATGGAAGTTGTGGAACCGCCGTACATTACGCCATAATAAATTCCGGCAAGCATTATAATCGATCCGGTGGGAGTCATCTGAAAAGTTAAAGGCAGAAGAATGGAAATAGCCCCTACAGGGCCTATTCCCGGAAGTACTCCAACCAGTGTCCCCAAAAAACAACCCACAAAAACGAGAAAGAGATTATTCGGCTGCAACGCTACGGAAAAGCCATATAACAAACTGTGTAAATTTTCCAAAAACACTCCATATTACTAAGCTATAAATGCCAGATACCAACGGGAAGCGGTGTTTGTAAACCGTAGTAGAAAAGCCCGTAGCTCAAGGCTACCGCCAATAAAGCACCGGCAATCACAACCCAAAGCTTCATCTTGCCAATATAAAACAAAACCATCATTAGTCCCACGGTGGAAAGAATATACCCCAACCTCGTCAGCACCAGACAATAGACAAAAAGAACGGCAATCACTGTTATGTTTTTGCCCCAGTCAAGGCCTTTCCATAAATAAGAATCCTGCCCTGTTTCCGTTTTATCTTTTTTCAAAATAATACTTACCAGCATCATTAAGGCCAGCAGACCAAGCAATAGAGCAGACCAGAACGGAAAGAAACCGGAGCCGGGATTATGAAACTGACCAACTCCCAATTTCAATGATGAAATTATTACCAGCACGGCAAAAATAATCCAGACCAGACCGCCTGCAATTTCCTTTTTGTTCATCATTCTCTGAGCCGGATAATTATTTTTTCTGCCATAAAAAACATTCTTTTTATTCCGGCAATGTTGCCGCTTCCTTGATAAGTCCGCTCTCTATCAAATGCTTATTGATTTTTTTCCAATGAATTCTCAAAAAACTATCGAATTCCTTGCTGCTATAATTAACCGGCACCATATCAATGGAATCCAGCGCTTCAAGATAGTCCTTGCTTTTAGTTGCCTGTGTAAAAGCCATCTCCAGTTTTTTTGCTACTTCCGGCGGAAGGTTTGATGGCCCAACTATGGAAAACACGGCATCGTTGACAAAATCATACCCAGCTTCTTTGAGGGTGGGAACATCCGGGAATTTTGGCGATCTTTTTTTGCTCATGGTTGCCAAAAGGCGTGTCTGTCCGGATTTAACTGACGATACCAATTCCGAGGTCAGCGAAGCAAAATCAACATGCCCACCCAATAATGACGTGAGCGCTTCGACGCTGCCTTTATAGGGAATGTGGATCATCTGCAGCTTTCCGGATGCGGCAATTTCATCAACGGCGGCCTGAGTTGTACTGCCAACACCGGTTGTGGCATATTTCAGCTTGCCAGGATTTTTCCTGGCATCATTTACCATGTCTTTAATATTTTTCCAGGGTGAATCATTTTTCACAACAATTCCTAATAGCGGCTCGGAAAAACCGATGATGGGTTTGAAACTTGTTAACGGCTTAAAAGGAACCTGCTGCATTTGCGAAACACGGATCAAAACAGAACTGGGGGTACCGCAAAGCGTGTAACCATCCGGCTTTTGAGAAAGCAGGGCTGCCAATGCCACAGTTCCCGTACCGCCGGTTTTATTTTCAATGATTATGGGCTGCCCCAATATTTTTTCCGCCGATCTGGCCAATGCTCTGGCGCTTAAATCCATACTGCCGCCGGGCGCAAAACCGACCAGAAGAGTAATCGGCCTTTCCGGATAGCCGGCAAAGGCCTGCGTGCTGCCAAGTACAAGAACAAGCATTATTACGCTACTAAATATTCCCATTAAGAACCTGCGATTATTTTTCCCCATAAAATTTACCCCCTACTTAATTTTGTATTTTTTTTGTTTTTCCGTTTGGGAAAGCGGCTAATTGCTAACATAAAAAAACTGATACATAAAGAATAAATTAAATGGTAAGTTAGAGAAAATGAGAGGAGTTCTAACAAATGTACGCAGTCATCATGGCCGGCGGAAGAGGCACAAGATTCTGGCCCCGCAGCAGAGAAAGAAAACCTAAACATTTACTCGATATAGTCAGCAAGCGAACGATCATTCAGGAAACCTTTGACCGCATCAAATCACTGATTCCACCCGAGAATATCTTAATTGTAACAGGAAAAAAACACGCCCGGGAGTTAATCAAGCAACTGCCCGAAATTCCAGTCCAAAACATTATTATTGAACCTGTGGGGAAAAATACGGCTGCCTGTATCGGACTGGCTGCTTTGCATATCCAGAAAAGAGTTCCCGATGATGTTATGATTGCCCTGCCTTCCGATCACGCCATCGGCGATTCCCGTAAATATCTGGAAGTTATCAGCGCTGCCGCAAAAGTTGCCGACCAAGAAGGAGGCCTGGTAACAATCGGCATCAAACCTTCCGGCCCCGAAACCGGTTTCGGCTATCTGGAAGGCGGCGATTCTCTGAGACGGGTAGCTGGTGAAGAAGTATTCCGGGTAAAATCTATCCGGGAAAAGCCGGATTTACTCAAAGCCCGGAAATTTATGCAAAGCGGGAATTTCTATTGGAACAGCGGCATGTTTATCTGGAAAGCCTCGACCATCATGAATGAGATAAACCGTTTTCTACCGGAACTGCATCTGGGGCTGATGAAAATCAAGGAATCGCTAGGAACACCTAAAGAAAAAGCTATTGTGCCGAAAGTTTATAAAGGGCTGAAATCCATTTCCATTGATTATGGCGTCATGGAAAAAGCGGATAATGTTTTGATGCTAACCGGAGATTTTGGTTGGAGCGATGTGGGCAGTTGGGATGCCCTCTGGGAAATATCGGCAAAAGATAATCAAGGCAACGTCATCACCGGCGGTAGCAGCGCAATTTTCACAGATACCCAAGGCGCTCTTGTTTACAGCCCTAAAAAGCTTATCGCCCTTGTCGGAGTAAGGGATTTAATAATAGTCGAGACCAAAGACGCCTTGCTGATTTGTAAAAAAGGCCGATCCCAGGATGTAAAAAAAGTGGTCGATACACTGGAAGCGGCAAAAAAGAAGAAATACCTTTAGGCTTATTTTATGTAAACCGTATCGCCGTTAGGACTAAACTTCCCCTTTTTCAGTTCATTAATAATAATATTGAGTGTAGTCTTTTCGTCGTCAAAAGTAACAATCAACAGATCATGTCCTTTATTCTCATGTTTCGTCACGCCGTCAATTTTTTTCAGGATAGAACCTATCCTGGAGTTGGAGTTTCAGGAGGAACAGCCGGGTATGGTTAATTGGACAATTCTTTCCGCGGCCAAAGCAAGGCTCGAAAAAGAAAACAAGAAAACGACAGTTAACAATATTGATAATATTTTTTTCATCATTTATCTCCTCACCATTTCTGTCTTACATGATAACTCCAATATGCATAAATTTGCAATTACAATTTGCAATTGACAGGTGAAATTTAATCTGGAATAAAAGCGGTAATTCAATTAGTAAAAGACATAAACTTATGACCATTTATTTATCAAAACCATTTATTTTAGCTTCCGCATCGCCGCGGAGGGAGGAATTGTTACGCTCTGTGGGATTGAAGTTCAAGATAATCCCCGCTCATGTCGATGAAGAATATCTGGAAGGCGAAAGCCCGCGGCAGCATGTCCGACGGCTATCGCGAAATAAGGCAATGGCGATCGCCCAAAAGAATCCTAATGCATGGGTGTTGGGCGCGGATACAATCGTGGTCATTGACGATCTGATTCTAGGCAAGCCCAAAAACAAAAAACAGGCACGAGAAATGCTGGAGAGACTAAGCGACAGGGAGCATAATGTTTTCACCGGGTTCACGCTTGCTCATGTCACCACTAAAATTTATAAAACCAAAGTGATTCAATCGGCGGTGCGCTTTAAAAAGATATCTCCTGAAGAGATGGAATGGTATGTAAGCTGCGATGAACCATACGACAAAGCGGGAGGTTACGCCGCACAAGGGAAAGGCGCTTATTTCATTAAATCAATCCGCGGTTCTTATACAAATGTTATCGGCCTACCGCTTTGTGAAGTTCTTGAAAAACTCAAAAATCTAAAAGCATTAAAGTTTAGGTAATTGTATGGAAACCCAGATCAAATTAAATATCGATAGCATCAAGCAAAGAATAGCCGCAGCTGCCAAGCTCGCGGGGCGTGATCCTCTTTCGATTAAGCTAATGGCTGTGACCAAAACCGTCGAGCCGGAACTTATCGGCAAGGCAATCGAAGCAGGCCTGACGATGCTTGGTGAAAACTATGTTCAGGAGGCCAAAGATAAAATCGCAATCTTCGGTGATCGTGCTCAGTGGCACATGATCGGCCATCTGCAAACCAACAAAGCAAAGTATGCCGTCAAATTATTTGACTGTGTTCATTCCGTTGACCGTTTGGAACTGGCGCAAGAGCTCGATAAGAGAGCGGGGCAAATCAACCGCAAGCTAAATGTTTTGATTGAAGTCAATAGCGGAGAGCAGTCCAAAAGCGGCATTGAGCAAACACAGGCATTGGAGCTGGTTCGACAAGTTGCACATCTCCCCAACCTTTCTGTACGCGGATTAATGACAATGGCACCCTATTCCGACAATCCCGAAAACTCCCATCCATACTTTAAAGCGCTTCGCGAACTGCGTGATGAGATTAACCGCGCGGGCATTGCCGGCATCAGCATGGAAGAACTTTCCATGGGCATGACCGACGACTTTGAAGTGGCCATTGAAGAAGGTGCAACCATCATCCGCATAGGACGAGCGATTTTCGGCAAAAGACATTTAAAATGAAATAGCCTTTGACTTTGCGCAAATAGTCAAGTAGTGTACATCATCATTATCGTACATGATGCTTAATACTGATTTTAGTCGGCAAAGCACATGAAAGTTGGGTTTTGACAATTTGAAGTGCAAAGGTGGCCACCCTGCTCTTTAGAGTCTCGGTGGTCTTTTTAATTCTGTCATATTTGTATCTCAACTTTGGGTAAATTTTAGAAAGGAGGATATAACTATGGCAGAAGGTAAAGTAAAGTGGTTCAACGAAGGCAAAGGTTTCGGGTTCATCGAGAATTCTGCTGGCGGGGACGTATTCGTTCACTTCAGCGCGATTCAGGCCAGCGGTTTCAAGACACTGCAGGAAGGCGCAAACGTCAGTTTTGATATCGAGCAGGGTCCCAAAGGCCCATCGGCAGTCAACGTGACACTGCTGTAACAAAATTTTGTTAACAAAGGAGGCACTCCATCAACTCAGTTTCCTGGAGTGCCTTTCTATTTTCAACCTATCCAATAGCACCTGAAAGGCAACAGAGGAATAATCAATGGGAAAGCCCATGTACAACTTTGGAAAAAACGCTAAAGAAAAAGCAAGACAGCTAAAACAGACAGAAAAGACTCAAAAGCGCTTGATGGCCAAGAAGCAGAAGGCTGATATGGCAACCATTTCGAACGAAGAATCGGAGATAGCTGAAACGAAACCGGAACACGACATCGCCTAACCGGCCATACACACTAGATTCTACCTTCTATAATAAGGGATTAGATGTTCCTCTAATTATCAAGGCATTAATTGGCTTTTTGGGCTAACTTCAGTTTGATAAAAATCCATGGCGCGCCGGCTGAGATCCACGCTCCGACAAAAATATAGCGGATATAGCGCAAAATGTAAGGAATCACACCTTCAGTGTGAGTAGTGACCAAGCCAAAGATCACCTTCAGACCGAAATACAAAACCAATAGCCCGACCATTCCCGGTACATAGCGTAAGATGCGTTTCCAAAACGGACCACCGGCATCAAACCCGCCCCGAAGGTTTAACCAGACAAGACCTGTAAGTAGCCCGAATAGCGTTCCTGCTGCAGTGAAAGTACCGCTAAGGGATACGGCATCTTTTGCATATTCTGCCCAGGCCGGCGGCAGTTGCCAGTCCGTGATTTTCAGCCAAAGGTAAGGAATGAGGGTGAGCAAAATGAGGACTAGAGAACTAAGGAAAGCTGTCATAATTTGTTGCCCCGGATTCATCTTTTTTAGCCAGGCGGTTACAGGTTTCCAGAAACGCAGTACAAGCCATAGCAATAATGCGCCTATCACCCAGCCGAGAATTACATCGTGCGGAAAGTGAACACCGAGGTATAAGCGCGAGATGCCAATCATCGCAATGATCAGGATGGCGATCGGCCATCCCCACCACTTGCCGATAGTGGCCGCAAGCATCCCCCACACGCTAAATGCAATCTGGGCATGGCCGGAGGGCACGCCAAAGGAAGTTTCGCCGGCATAACGGATGATATCCGTACTATACCAGTAAGGACGCGGGCCATGGAAGACCAGTTTTAATGCTTCGTTGACCGAAGTGCTCAAAAGCAGGATAATGCCCACTCGCAGGCCGATGCTTGCCTCCAGACACCAGTACAGAGCCGGCAGGAGCAGTAGAAAAAAATACTCTGTCCCGAAGAAAGAAAAGGCTTCCATGGGCGTCTTCAGCCAACTGCCCATATTCTGAAAGAAGATGTTCCAGGTGATACCAATGTTCCAGATGGTTTCCATAGAGTGACTCCTTTAACGAGACCCAACTTCAGAAATCGAAGATGACCTTTAGGTTACAAAGTGAACTGAAGCTTGCAGGTCGAATTATATCGCAAAGCGGAGGGTATAATAACCCGAAGCTTGCTTTGGGTTATTATACCCGTGATTTCTAATCGGAAAAGAGTATAAGAAGAACTGCCTTATGTGTCAATGGAATTTTAAATAATTAATCCCAAACAAATTGATCTACCAGCAATATTTGTTTGACTTTTTACCCCTGCCAATTTAAGTACCATTAAGTTGAAATAACTATAAAATTTTATTATCCAAGATAGGGCTTGAATTTGGAAAAACGTATTGTAATTACAGGATTAGGCACGCTCAACGCCATTGCTAATAATGTTGCTGATTTTTCGCTCGCTCTGCAGTCAGGTGTTTGCGGCATAAGGGAACTTGATCTCTTTGATACGGCTGATTTCCGCACTCATAAAGGCGGTCAGATTAAAAACTTTAATCCCCGCGATTATATTCCCCAAGACTTCCCGATTAAGAGAATGTCGCGGGCGGATATGCTCTCTTTTGCCGCGACACTTGCGGCTCTGCGTGATGCCGGGCTTGATCCTCTGCCCGACTCGCAAAAAGTTGAAATGGGTGTGGCTATTGGAGGCGGTTCCGGTGGACTTCTGGAAGCGGAATGTTTTTATATGGAGCTGCTTAAAAAAGGCGCCGCAAAAGCCCTGTTTTCTAAACTCTCCACAATTTATTGTGCGTCTTCGGCTGACCGTATTGCGTCAGGCTTAGGACTGGCAGGTCCCAAAACAACATTTATGACGGCATGCTCCGCCGGCGCCACAGCATTAGGATACGCCAGAGATTTGATCGTAAGCGGTCAGGCATCCATGATGCTTGCCGGTGGTGTGGAACCGATGTGTCGGATTACTTATGCCGCCTTTAACGCGCTTCAGTCCGTTGATCCGGATGTCTGTAGGCCTTTTGATAAAAACCGCGCCGGGCTCTCCCTTGGAGAGGCCGCGGCAATAATGGTTCTGGAACCGCTGGACGCGGCGATAAACAGAGGCGCCAAAATTTATGGTGAACTTTTGGGATATGGTGTTACCTGTGATTCTTTTCACATGACATCTCCTGATGAAAAAGCGTCCGGCGCTATTCGATCCATGCAGGCAGCGCTCCTCGACAGCGGACTTACCACCAATGATATAGATTATATCAATGCTCACGGCACAGCCACGGCAGTCAATGATGTTACGGAAACAAGGGCAATCAAAGAGCTATTCGGCAAGCGTGCTTATTCAATACCGGTTAGCTCAACAAAATCAATGCACGCACACACTTTAGGCGCCGCAGGGGCTTTGGAAGGAATTGTCAGCATGCTGGCGATCCTTCACGGTTTTGTCCCGCCGACGATTAATTATCAGGATAACGATCCGCTGTGTGATCTGGATTATGTCACCTCCGGTTCAAGAAAAGCCAATCTGCGTACTGTTCTTTCCAACTCCTTCGCCTTTGGAGGCAACAACACAACTGTTATCTTTGGCAGATATGACGGAGCAGGGGCGCGCCATGGATAAAAGCAGACAGATGGATAACGCCCGGCGCGTGGTTATTAGCGGGGTCGGCATGGTGACACCACTGGGTGTCGGCAAAGAAGAATTCGGCCGCAGACTTTTCGCCGGCGATTGCGCGATTGATACAATAAAATCATTTGATACATCTACTTTTCCCTCTCATCTGGGCGCGGAAGTTACCAACTTTACGCCGCGAGATTTCATTTCCGTAAAAAATCTGCGGCGGATGGATAAAATAGCGCTGATGACGGCGGCATCTGCCCGTATGGCACTAGATGACGCCGGGATTCAGATAACTGAGGGGAATCGCGACCGCACAGGCATTATCCTCGGCACTGCCTTTGGCGCAACGGATGTAACCCTTCAGTTCGCCTCTACTCTGCTTACGGAAGGCCCGGCTTTGGTCAACCCGATATTGGTTCCTAACACGGTGATGAATGCACCGGCGGGTCATACGTCAATTGAGCTGGGATTTCGGGGCATCAACACAACTGTAACACATTTCGCGGTTTCTGCTGAAACTGCGATTGCCTACGCCACGGCAGAAATTCGGCGCGGTACTGCTGATTTTATTCTTACCGGCGGGGTGGACATTTTATCTAAATTTTACTATGAAGTTCTGACAAAATTTCACGCTCTTTCTGCGCAAAATGGTGGACAGGAAGTTTGCCGTCCCTTTGATAATGATCGTAACGGAGCAATAGCCGGAGAAGGTTGTGGAATAATTTGTCTGGAGAGTTTGGAATCCGCAATGGCGAGAGGTCATAAACCATATTGCGAAATTACAGGTGTGGGCATGGGTTCATCACCCACAAAACCGACCGGTTGGCCAGAAAATACAGATGGCATAAAACGAACATTGCACAGGGCGCTGAAAAACGCGGGAATCGATGCTGCCTCCATACAAGCCGTCTCTGCGGTTGCAAACGGCAGCAAGATTCTTGATGCCATAGAGGCGCAAGCGTATGCCGAAATATTTACCGGTTCCGAAAAAAACCCTTTAATTACTTCGCTCAAAGGTGCTATAGGGGAGAGCTTTTCCGGCGGTGGCATTCGGGCGTGCGCTTTGGCTCTGTCTTTGGGAAAAAATATCCTGCCGCCTGTGGTAGGTCTTACAAAGCCCTTGCGGCCGCTCGCCTTTGTAAGCGGTGCGAAAAAAGAGGTAAAAATTGACAACGCGGCTCTTGCCGGTATTTCTTTTGGCGGAACTTATGCTTATTTGATTTTCGGTAATTGTCAAAATTGGGAGAGAAAAAATTGAACATCGGCGAATGGATAACTAAACGGGCAATTATTCAACCGGATAGACCTTTTTTAACTGAAAAAAACAATACATACAATAATCTGCAGTTCAATGAACGAGTGAACAAAACTGCTCGTGCCCTTACCTATTTAGGCATAAAAAAGGGAGATCGTGTTGCCCTGCTGATGTCCAACTGCAGTGAATTTCTGGAAATATTTTTTGCCTGCGCCAAAACCGGAGCGATCATGGTTCCCCTGAACCTGCGATTGGCAGTACCGGAACTATTATATATTCTCAAAGATTCCGAGCCGGGCACCTTGATTTATTCTTCTGAGTTTGCCGATAAAGTCCGGGAAATTAAATCCGCCAACATCGGGCTAAAACAGTATTTACGCCATGCTGGAGAGAATCTCAAAGAGGATGCTGTTTTCGCGGAATCGGTAAATGACTTTTCGGGAATGGAACCTCTGGAGACGGAAAATGTCGGCCTCAATGATCCTCTTTTTATCATGTACACTTCCGGCACGACCGGCGATCCAAAAGGCGCGGTATTAACCCATCAAAATATTCTCTTCGGGGCGATTCATTCGCTTCTGGGCTACGGCATTAACAGATCTTATAAATCACTGGTTGTTGCACCGCTGTTTCATATCGGGGCGCTGGCTGCTTCTGTCACCCCCATTATATATGCCGGCGGCAGCATTGTTATCAGCACTTTTTACAACGCCACGGAAATGCTCAAAACTGTCTGCCGCGAAAAAATAAATTATTTGTTTGCCGTACCGGTAATGTTTCAACTGATGACAGAAGTTGATGAATGGAAAAATGCCGATCTAGCGCATGTGCATTTTTTTATTTCCGGTGGCGCGCCGATACCGCTGCCGGTAATCAAAAAATATCAGGATGAAAAGGGCGTCGGTTTTGTGCAGGGTTACGCTCTTACGGAAACGGGACGCCTCACTTCGCTTGATCTGGAAGATTCGATAAGCAAAGCAGGTTCCGTAGGCAAGGAGGTTTTTCACGTGAACCTCCGCATCGTTGATGATAATGGGAAAAATCTTCCGGCAAATTCAGCAGGGGAAATTATCGTCCAGGGCCCGAATGTTTTTCCCGGTTACTGGCGAAAGGATTCGGCAACAGCGTCAGCAATGAAAGGTGGCTGGTTTCATACAGGTGATATGGGACGTCGTGATGAAGACGGCTTTGTTTATATAGTCGGCAGAAAAGTGGAAATGATTATATCTTCCGGTGAAAATATTTATCCGGTGGAAGTGGAAAGAGCAATTCAGTCGCTCCCGCAAATTAAAGAAGCAGCCGCGGTGGGAATACCTGATGAAAAAAGGGGCGAAGTAGTCGGTGCTTTTGTTATCTTGCAGAAAGACGACCGGATTACAGAGTCTGAGATATTAGCCGCCCTGCATGATAAAATCGCCCATTATAAGATCCCCAAGAAAATATTTTTTGTTGATGACTTTCCCCGCAATCAATCGGGCAAAGTGTTAAAAAGAATTTTAAAAAACCGTCTTGAAGGTAAACAATAGTGGAAATAATACCTTATCAGGAAGAACATCGAATTTTTCGTGATACTTTCCGTAAGTTTTTGGAAAAAGAAATTGTCCCGCACGTTGAGCAGTGGGAAGAAGACGGCATAGTACCCCGCTGGGCATGGAAAAAACTAGGGGATAACGGCTTTTTGTGCACGGCAGTGCCCGTGGAGTATGGAGGGCAGGAAGCTGATTTTCTCTACTCGGCAATTTTGATTGAAGAAATGGCACGGGCAAATTTTTACGGGCTTTCCGCGCGACTGCATAGCGATGTTGTGGTTCCTTATCTTGTGCAACTGGCAAGTGAAGAGCAAAAGAAAAAATATCTTCCGGGCTGCATTGCAGGGAATATACTCATGGCGATTGCCATGACGGAACCGGCAGCGGGAAGCGATCTGGCGGGAATTAAGACAACGGCCACGGAAGAAAAGGATACCTTTGTTCTGAATGGCCAAAAAACATTTATCTCCAATGGCATAAATTGTGATCTGGTAATTGTGGCGGCCAAAAATCCGCAGGAGGTAAATCCGCATGCCGCGGTTGATTTATTTTTGGTGGAAGCCGGAACTCCCGGATTTGACAAGGGAAAAGTGCTGAATAAAATCGGCTGGCGCTCTCAGGATACGGCCGAGCTTTTCTTCCACGATTGCCGGATTCCCGTCGATAACCGCCTCGGCGCGAAAGGATCAGGCTTTAAAAATTTAATGAAAAACCTGCAACAGGAGCGTCTGATTTGCACTATCGGCGCGATAACCGCGGCAGAATTTATGTTGGCAGAAACCATCAAATATTGTAAGCAGCGCGAAGTGTTTGGAAAACCGTTAACAAAATTTCAAAATACGCAATTTGCTCTGGCCGAAATGGCCGCAGAAATAAAAATCGGCAGAACTTTTGTCGACAAGTTGATTTTGGAACACTGGCAGAAAAACTCTGTGGTTATGGATGTTTCCATGGCCAAATTCTGGATTACGGAAATGGCCTGGAGAGTTGCTGACCGATGTTTGCAGCTCTTCGGCGGCTATGGCTATTGCGAAGAGTATCCCATTGCCCGCGCCTGGCGCGATATTCGCATTACACGAATTCTGGCGGGATCAAATGAGATTATGAAGCAGATTATTGGCAAAGCAATAACACAATAAATTAATTGGTTGAAAAAAGAGAAAGTATGAAATTTAAATTGATTTATCCGAAGTGGGAAAAATTAGACAAACAAACGCCTTTCATATTGCCGCCGCATGGGCCGGTTGTTTTTGCTGCCGCGATACCTGATTACGTGGATGTGGAGTTTATTGATGAAAACGTGCAGGAGATCAACTTTGATCAGGCGGCTGATTTTGTGGGCATTTCCGTAATGCTTACCGCTCAAATAAAACGCGGCTGGGAAATTGCTGATACCTTCCGTCAAAAAGGTACTAAAGTCATCTTCGGCGGTATCGCCACAATGCTACATGCTGAAGAAACCCAAGAGCATGCCGATGCGGTATTTCTGGGCGAAGCAGAAGGACGAATGGAACAAGTATTTGCCGATTTTAAAGCAGGCAAACTGCAAAAAGTTTATAACTACATGCAGAATTTTCCGGCAATTGAAACCGTGGGAACGGCGAGACGAAGTATTCTAAATCGCGAAATGTACAACTACCGTGGCGTTCAAATGGTTGATCTGGTGCACGCATCGCGGGGCTGCCGGTTCAATTGTTATCCATGCTGCGTTAATTTTCTGGGAGGCAAAAGTTTCCGTCCCCGCCCTTTTGATAAAGTCGTTGAAGAAATGGCCGGCATTGACAATAACAGGCTTTTCATAGTTGATAATTCTCTGGCACAGGATAAGAAATGGGAAATGGAATTGTTCAAGGAAATGATCCCTCTAAAAAAGAAATGGTGTTGCCATCCCATTGAAAATGACGATAAGGTGCTCGATCTGGCCGCTCAGGCCGGTGCATGGTTCGTGTATCAGGCAATTTTCGATTCGTCTGATTTCATCCGTGACCGTATTAAACGTTATCACGATTACGGCATTGCCGTGGAAGGCAGCATTCTGCTGGGGCTTGATTATCATGATGAAGATTACATAAAAAAACTGGTTGATTTTCTGCTGGAAGTCGAATTGGATATGGCGGAATTCACAGTGCTCACACCTTTCCCTCATACCCGAACATTTGATGATATGCATAACGCCAAAAGAATTTTCTCTTACGACTGGTATGATTACACTTGCGGGAAAGTTGTTTTTCAACCCAAATTACTGACCCCCGATCAATTGCAATCGCTTTACTATTATGCATGGGACAAGTTTTATGAGGAAGAGCCGCAAAATTATAAAATGTTCAAGTTGTTGAAACATGTGATGGAAAAAGAAAAGCTCGATGGTACCTACAAACAGCGGGTGCGCCAGTAATGAAGGGAGATGTTTATCTGATGAAAGAAATTAGCAACAAGGCCGCCGTGGTCATCGATGGCGGCAATGTCAGCTTGAATGATATTATTGCCGTAGCGCGAGACGGGGTATCTGTTCAAATAAGCAAAGCCGGCAAATTCGTAAAGATGATGGAACAAACACAAAAAATGTTGATGGACTCTATGCAAAACGGCGTTGCCGTCTATGGAGTAACGACAGGTTATGGTAAATCATGCGGTAAGCGCATGTCATTGAATGCCGCCATGCAAAACGGCGTCAATATTTTTCGTTTTCACGGGTGCGGCACAGGAGATCCTATCGGGATTGAGGAAACAAGGGCCGCGATGTTGTGCCGCATTATTTGTCTGGCACGCGGCTATTCCGGAGTGTCCATTGGCCTACTTGAGCAATTGGCGAATTTCCTTAACTGCGGGATTACGCCTGTTGTTCCCTGCGAAGGATCGGTTGGCGCCTCCGGCGATTTAACGCCGATGTCTTATATCGGGGCGTGTCTTGCAGGCGGGGGCGAAGTATTTTATCAGGAAGAAATTATGCCTGCGGCAAAGGCACTGAAAAAGGCCGGACTGAAGCCTTACACCTATCTGCCCAAAGAACCTCTGTCTATGGTCAACGGCACGACTACAATGACAGGTATCGCCGCTCTGGCCGTGGATCGGGCTTGGCGAATTTTGAATGCCGCCATATACGCTACGGCGCTTAGTGTCCACGCGATGAAGGGAAACGCGCATCATTACAATGCGGTAATATCCGAGGCCAAACCATTTCCGGGTCAGGCATTTGTTGCCGCGCAAATCACTAAGCTTCTACAAGCCAGAGTATCAATGCGTCAACTCGAAGATGATACGCTGGAAACTTTGCAGGATCCTTATTCGCTGCGTTGTGCGCCGCAGGTGCTGGGAGTATTATACGACGGGCTTACCTGGATTGAAAAATGGGTGGAAATTGAAGCCAACTCCTCCAACGATAATCCCGTTTTTGATCCGGCCACAGGCTCTGTGCTGATGGGCGGTAATTTTTACGGTGGTCATATCGCTTTTGCCATGGACGGGCTCAAAGCCGCGCTGGCATCCTCCGCCGACATGTGCGACCGCCAGGTGATGCTGCTGGTTAATCCGAATTCAAACAGAGGACTGCCGGGTGATCTGGTGCGGAAGCCGGCTGGTGAAATAACCCTGCATCACGGCTTCAAAGCTATGTCCATTTCATCTTCCGCGTTGACCGCCGAAGCATTGAAGGCAACAATGCCCGCGGCATCCTTTTCGCGCTCCACAGAATCGCATAATCAGGATAAAGTCAGCATGGGAACCATCGCGGCGCGCGATGCCGAAAGGGTTTGCACTCTCACTGAACGCGTGATCTCTATCCATTTGCTTGCGGGAGCCCAAGCCTGTGACATAAGAGATAACACAGGTTTAAGGCCACTTCTGGCCAAGGCACTGAAAAACATAAGACTTGTCAGTGCACCGGTTCTTGCAGACAGGCCACTGGACAAGGACATAGAAAATATGTGCGCAGCAATTCGATATTCAGACCTTTTCAGGATTAATACCAAGTTGCTTTCAAAAAATAAACTATGAATTTTTGAAAGCTTACTTGGTATTATGCCCGGTAAATTAACCTTTTAATGTTTGATAGCAACTTGGTATAAATAATGAAAGAAAAAACAAAGAGCTTTGAAATAAATATTCGCGTGCCGTTTTTTGATCTTGATCCGATGCAAATAGTCTGGCACGGCAATTACCTCAACTACTTTGAAATGGCACGAGCAGCGCTATTTGAGCATAACGGCGTTGATCTCTACTCCTATTATGACCGGCATCAATTAATTTTTCCCATAATTCGTACTTCTACAAAACATATTTTCCCCTTGCGCCACCGCGATGAAATCATTTGTAAGGCGACACTTATCGATGCGCATGTAAAACTTGTTGTTGATTTTGAAATTCGGAAAGCAACAGACGGTAAGATCTGCGCCCGCGGCCGCACGGAACAAGTGACGGTAAAAACTCCGGAGATGGAAACGCTATTCAGTATTCCGCAGGATATCCGCAGTGCACTGGGCTACTAAATAATTTTAAAGTTGAGAATGTTAAAATTGAAGCTACAGACGAAAAACCCTCTGAAAAAATCTTTTATTGCCGGCGTTGAACGTGTGGCTGCCTGGTCGTATTTGCTTGACTCGATCAATGTATTTCCGATTGCCGACGGAGACACCGGACGAAATCTTTCAATCAGTCTTACTCCGCTGCGCAGTTCCAGTTTGCCAAAAGAAAAAGTTGTTCATCAACTTCTTTTATCGGCACGCGGCAATTCCGGCAATATTGCCTCACGCTTTTTTTCCGCTTTTTATACTGCAGAAACTGTCTCTGATCTGGCAGAGTGCGCAAAAGTTGGTAGTGCCAGGGCATGGAAGGCGGTGAGTGATCCGCTTCCGGGTACGATGCTGAGTGTATTTGACGTTCTCACTGATGCTCTTGGGCGAAACGGTATAAGTCCTGATCGAAAAACAGTTGATGCAATTCTTGTCCGCCTAGAAAAAATCGTTCATGAAACTTATGAACTATTACCCAAATTAAAAAGGGCCGGTGTCGTTGATGCAGGCGCCCTTGGTATGTATATCTTTTTCGAAGGATTTTTCCGGACTCTTGCCGGTCTTCCAAATGATTACCGTCCGGTTACTGAAACATTTAAGAATCGATTAAAGATATTACCATCATTTCAGGAAAATTCGGGATCAGGTTATTGCGTTGATTTTGTCGTTAAAGCTCCCGATTATTCACGGGATGAATTGCAGAGAATCACCAACGCTGAAGGAAGTGTTATTATCATCCCTGAGGGCGATTTTTACAAAGTCCATCTTCATACTGAAGACAGGGAAAAGGTTAAGTCTCAGATGGCTGAGCTCGGCAACGTGATTAATTGGGAAGATGACAACCTGACTGCCCAAATCAAAGAATTCACGCATTCCAATGCCAGTCAAACATTGCACATAATGACCGACGCGGCAGGCTCCGTGACACGACAGGACGCCAGTAAATACAGCCTTACCCTCCTTAACAGCTACATCAATGTTGGCGAAAAGTGTCTGCCTGAAACGTATTTACATCCCGAGGAGCTATACCTGGCGATGAGGCAGGGGGTGAAGGTTTCGACAGCACAGGCTTCCGTTTATGAGCGGCATCAGTTTTACGCAAGCGTGCTAAATCGACATGAAAAGGTATTGTATTTATGTGTCGGGTCCGTATATACCGGCAATTATCAGGTAGCGCTTGAATGGAAGAAAGAGCACGATCCGCAAGACAGACTTCAGGTAATTGATACCGGCGCGGCATCGGGTAGATTGGGGATAATAGTTTTGTCCTGTACCCGTTATCTTGCGCAAACAAACAATCTGGAAAAGACCTACGAGTTTGCCCAAAAAGCGGTAAAAAATTGTGAGGAATATGTATTTCTCGACAAACTGCAATATCTGGCAGCAGGCGGCAGACTATCCAAGACCAGCGCCTTTTTCGGCGACATGTTGAAAATGAAACCGGTAATATCTCCACAGCCCGAAGGGGTAAAGAAAGTCGGCGTAGTTAGAAATCAGGATGAACAGATAAAATTGGCGCTGGAGAAACTGGGCGCAACATTAAAAAAAGATTCCAGCGCGCTCATTATGCTGGAATACTCCGATAATCAGGATTGGGTAGAAGGAACGATCAAATCGATATTGAAGGAGCGGTACCCCCTTGCTGAGATTCTCTTGCAGCCTTTATCTTTGACTTCCGGTGCGCATATGGGGCCGGGAACTTGGGGAGTGGCATTTCTTCCTGAAGAATAAATAAAATGAATATTGAAAACAAAAAAGATTGTTTTGCTTTTATCATTCCCGTTTACAATCATGCCGCAACTGTGGCGGAGGTTATCAAGGACGCACAGGCCTTGCAGTTTCCCATCTTTGTTGTTGATGATGGCTCAACCGATACTACTTATGAACAAATTAAAGAAATAGCTGGTATTCAAATTCTGCGGCATCAGCAAAACCTTGGAAAAGGCGCGGCTATAATGACTGGATTTGCCGCAGCCGCGGTTGTTGCCGATTGGGCAATTACCATCGATGCCGACGGTCAGCATTATCCACAAGACGCGCTGAGACTCATTGAAGCAATACCCGCAGGCAGACGCGCTATTATAATCGGCGCGAGGGAAGGCATGGCCGGCATTGAAGGCGCTCATATTCCCTGGACCAGCCGATTTGGGCGAAAGTTTTCCAATTTTTGGGTATGGGCTGCAGGCGGAACAATACTTTCTGATTCGCAAAGCGGCATGAGGCTTTATCCCTTGCCGGAAGCGATGTTACTTACTACCAAAGCACGGCGCTTTCAATTTGAAGTGGAAATACTGGTTATGGCCAGAAGAAAAGGTTTGCCGATAATCGAAACTCCGGTACGCGTAATTTATAATCCTAATGGCAAAAGAATATCGCACTTCCGGCCGTTTGTCGATTTCCTGCGTAACTCCCAAACATTTGCCCGATTGATTTTTACCCGCATATTTTCCCTGCGCCAGATTAATAAAATCATAAGAAATAAACTGTTTAACTTTTAGCGGCCAATCTAGCCGCATAAATATTCATACCAATTTTGATTATACGATTCCTCGATGAACAGGGATATGTTTTTAGCTTGCCAGTACCGGGGAAATATGTTTTATGAAAGACATTATTATTTACAAATACCTCCATAAGTTTATGGGTTTGCATGTCGCTTAATAAATATCATATACGATGGTCGATTGTTTTCATTGTTGCTGTGGTCGTGGCGCTACTTTTTATCTGGGAAACCAACCATTTAAAAATAGAAACTGACATTCTCGAATCCATGCCGCAAAATGATCCCGTACTTTCGGACGCGCGCCAGATTATCAAGCATCTACCCGTTCAGGATAAATTGTTTATTGATTTGGAGCAGCAATCTTCGGATAGGGATGAACTTGTTGCCGCCGCTTCTTTAGTCGCCCAGCGACTGAGTAAAAGCGGACTTTTCATCAAAGTAGGGATAAGCGATGAAGCAAACAACTTTCCCGAACTCATGACCTACGTAGCAGAGAACTTGCCGCTGCTTTTTAGCGCCGCCGATTTAGAGCAAAAAGTAAAACCACTACTGGCGCCGGATAAAATTAAAGAATCATTTCACCTAAGCAAACAAAGCCTGCAGCAATTGGAAGGAATCGGCCGGAGTGAAATGATGGTCAGGGACCCAATTGGTTTCTCCGGCATTATTTTACAGCAGTTATCGGCCTTACTTCCCTCTAATAAGGCGCAATTTTATCAGGGGCAACTGCTTTCCGCAGACGGCCGGCACGCGCTCATCATCGCTAAAATTGCCGGTTCCGGCACCGATACGGCCAAAGCAGCCTCGATTGCTAAATTATTGAATGATATCGAAAAGGAATTGGCCATTGATAAAAGTTTGGCCGGCAATAATTATATCCTTTCTTCTGTCGGCGCGTACCGTGCAGCGCTGGATAATGAGACCATTGCTAAATTCGACACCAGGTTGGCACTAATCCTGACCACTCTGGGCATAGCCCTGCTGCTAATTTTTGCTTTTCCCCGTCCTCTTATTGGTCTTCTTGCGCTCCTGCCTTCAACAGTAGGTGCAATTGCGGCTTTATTTGTCTGTTCTTTTTTATTTAAATCCATGTCCATGCTGGCGGTGGGTTTTGGCGGCGCGATTATGGGATTTACCGTTGATCTGGGCATTACCTATCTGCTGTTTCTGGATCAACCTCATGAAACATACGGCAAAAAAATAACCCGGGAAGTCTGGTCGGCAGAGCTTTTGGCGGTGCTGACGACTGTCGGATCATTTCTATTGCTTTTGATCAGTGACTTTAAGATTCTGGCGGAAATTGGTGTTTTCTCTGCGCTAGGTGTCGGATTTACCCTTATTTTTGTTTTGTTTGTTTTCCCGCTAATCTTTCCATCCATGCCCGCAGCTACTGGTCGCAGCAACATTACTCTTATTGACTCTCTTCGAAAAATAGCTTTTCCTGCCAAGTGGAAGTTAGTGGCCGCAAGTTTGTTTGGTCTGGTTATGCTTTTTTTCTCCTGGCCGGTGTTTAATGTTGATCTCAATGCGATGAATTCCATGAGCACAGAAACCATCAACGCTGATCAAAAAATACAGAAAATATGGGGCGGTTTATCAGGCAAATGCTATATTTTTCTCACAGCGCAAAGCATCTCCGGGCTGCAGGAAAAAAATGATAAACTGCTGAAAGTTTTATCCGCTGATGTTCAGCAGGAAAAGCTCTCCCGTGTATTTCTTCCTTCAGTGTTGTTTCCTTCCGCCGGGCAAGCCCAGGAAAATCTGGTGGCATGGCGAGCTTTCTGGAACAAGGAGCGCCTGAGTAAGTTCAGGCAAGATTTTAATTCGGCAGCGCGGGAAAACGGTTTTGCGCCCGCCGCCTTTGAACCATTCTGGAAAGTGATCAACACCAAGAATATTGAGCCCAAAGAAATTCCCGAAAAATATTTTGATTTTCTGGGCATAACCAAAACTGCAGAAGGTTACACTCAATTGACCTTACTTAACACCGGCAAGAATTATAACGCGGATGATTTTTTCTCCAGGCTGCTCCCAACAGGCCTGGCCAAGTTATTTGATGTCGGCCTTTTCAATAAAAGGCTGGGTGAATTTTTAAAAAATATCTTTGTGGAAATCGCGCTCATTACCGGCATCGGTATTTTACTGATCGTTTTTATATATTATCTCGATTGGCTCATCTCCCTAGCAGTTCTTGCGCCGATCACCTTCGCGCTTCTGGCAACATTGGGCACGCTGAAGATTATCGGCCATCCGCTGGACATTCCCAGTATTATGTTGTGGATTATCATCATGGGCATGGGGATAAATTACTCCATTTACTATGCCTGTTTTTATCAGCGCTATCCTGACGAAAACCACCCAGTTATGGATACGGTAAAACTAGCCATGTTTCTGGCTTCGTTTACTACCTTGATCGGGTTTGGAGTTCTGGCTTTTGCCAGACATTCACTTTTGCGCAGTATCGGGCTCACATCTCTTTTAGGTGTTGGCTATTCTATAATCGGCGCGTACTTTATTTTGCCGTTTTTGATGAAAAAAATATTCAGTTCCATGCGGTATCCTTCAGAAGAAGTTGCCGTGGGCTCTAAAGAACATACACGCCGGACTATTTTACGCTACCGGCATTTACCCGCACATCCACGGGTATTTGCCCGTTTCAAGATCATGATGGATCCAATGTTTGAAGAATTACAAAGGTATGTTCAAAACCCCCGCCGGATTATCGATATCGGCTGCGGCTATGGAATTCCTTCCACTTGGCTTCTGGAAATTTATCCGCAGGCGCAAGTGTTTGGCTTGGAACCGGATGAACATCGAGTGCTAATAGCATCCCATGCTATAGGCACGCGCGGCAATGTTCAGGTTGGTCGTGCCCCTGATCTGCCGGAAGTTGAAGGCAGTGTTGATTATGTACTGATGCTGGATATGCTGCATTTGATTAAGGATGAAGAATTGCGGCTTGTTTTGCAGCGCATTTTCAAAAAACTGGAAACAGGCGGAACTCTGCTGATTCGCGCTACCATCCCTTCGAATAAAAAAGTCCCATGGAAACGCTGGATGGAAAAAATCCGCTTAATGATGACAGGTATGCAGGAGAGATTTCGTCAGGAAAAAGAGATTGCCGATTTCATGGCCGCCACCGGTTTATCAGTTGAAGTTTTTACCTCACCCACAGTCGGTGTCGAGGAAAAGTGGTTTGTGGGGAAGAAGCAGGTACAAGACTGAAGGGATCATCTAATATTTTATGAAAAAATTTTCTTATAAAGTAGCAGTTTATTTTTCCAAGCGTTTAGGGGTGTGGTTTTTTCGCACCTTTTCCTGGTTTATTGCCACGGGATACTTTTTCCTTTTTCCCGCGCGTGTCGCAAACAGCTTGAAATTTTACCGTGCGCTTTTACCAAGCCGCAATTTCTTTTATCATTTATATTGTGTGTGGAAACAATATCATAACTTCACCAATGTCTATACTCACCGTTTTGTGGCCAAGTGGAAAGACGGGGTTGAATTTACCAAAGAAGGCTGGCAATATCTGGACGAAGCAGTGGAAAAAAAGACTGGCGCGATTATCGTTATGTCGCATATCGGCAACTGGGAACTGGCAGCGGAAATGCTCAGCCGCAAAGGACTGCCCATTATGCTTTATCTAGGGGCCAAACACAAAGAGCAGGTCGAGCGCATCCACAAAGATAAACTGGCCCAAAGCGGGGTAAAAATTGTGGCCACATCGGAGAAAGAAAGTTCTCCTTTTGCCCTGCTGGAAGGGATCAATTTTCTGCGTGAAGGCGGGATTGTTTCCATGACCGGAGACCGTCTCTGGGGCGATCAGCGTTCGGTTAAAGTTAATTTCCTAGGATATGAAGTGCAGTTGCCCGATACGCCGCATTTGTTCGCCTTAATGTCTGGCGCGCCGCTGATGACTTTTTTTGTTAACCAGAAGTCTCCCGGTAAATATCATATCGTTGTCTCCAGAGGACGGCAGGTTTTAGCCGTATCCCGGCAAGACCGTAAGAATGCAGTACTGGCCTCGGCACAGGCTTACGCGGACCAATTAGAACAAATGGCCCGCCAGCATCCTTTCGAATGGAATCATTTTGAACCATTTCTTTACAAAAAGACTAATAATAACAACTACTAATTATTATATCAGAATTTACTTTGCGCCTTGTTACTTTTAGTATAAGAAGGATAAAAATTATTATTATCAGCAGGAGCTGACGATGAAAGTAAATGAAGTTCCGCAGGACATTACTTATTATGAAGGTGTGAAACGAGCCTGCTATGCTCTCAGTGATGAAGGAAAATATGTCATTGTGGCGAGCACCGGCTGGAGCGCCGAGGAAGTCGTCAATGGGCTGGCAGTTGATGAACTTGCGGCAAGTCTGGAAGAAACAAGAAAAGCTGTGCTCAATGGCTTAAAAAGCCCGCTTGTTTATCATATGGAACGTCGGCAGATGACACCGGAAATCCTGGCCAAAACTGCAGGCATAGCGACGTTTCGCGTTAGAAGGCATTTCCGCCCGGAGATTTTTGCCAAACTCAAATTATCGGTTTTAGACCGTTACGCCAAAGCATTGGCGATAACCATGGAAAAACTAAAAACTGTTCCTAAATAACGGTACAACAATCCCACTTAGCTTCGCTCGTGGGATAATTCGACCAACAAGTTTCAGTGCACTTCGTTTCTGAAACTTGGGTCTCATTAGAAAGGTAACAATTTATTTATGAATACGGAAATAACAGCGGGCGGAAAGCCTTTCCTGCATCACCATTCGGCACATTGCGAAAGCGGCGTTACATCCGCCTTATTCCGGGATAAAGGCGTGGAGATCTCTGAGCCGATGATTTTCGGCATCGGCAGCGGTATCTTTTTCGGGCATTTATTTTTTGTAAAAATGGTCGGTTTACCGATTACTACTTTCCGCGGCTTGCCCGGCAGTGTTTTCAAAAAGGCGGGAAAACGCCTGGGAGCCAAATTTGTCACCAAACGATTCCGTAATCCGCAAAAAGGCATGGATGAATTGCGCCAGTTGCTCAAAGAAGGAAAAATCGTCGGGCTGACAACAAATATCTACTGGCTTTCCTATTTCCCCAATCGGTTCCGCTTTCAATTCAACGGCCACAATTTAATCGCGCTGAGGGAAATTGAAGGCGGATTCCGTGTGAGCGATCCGGTGCTGGAATATCCGGTGGATTGCGTGACGGAAGATCTGGAAAGAGCTCGCTTTGCCCATGGCCCGCTGGAGCCGCACGGCTTTATGTATTACCCGGCATCGGTTCCGAAAAATCCTGATATTAAAAAAGCCTGTATCAAGGGCATGAAAGACACCTGCAATATGATGCTGCGCATTCCCATACCCATTTTCGGTATTCGGGGTATGCGATTCCTCGCCAAAAGAATAATTAAAAGTGGCGATACGCTGGGTTTTAAGGAAGCTTGCCGGCAGCTTGCCAATATCGTCCGCATGCAGGAAGAAGTGGGCACAGGCGGCGCCGGGTTCCGTTTCATGTATGCGGCGTTCTTGCAGGAGACAGCCGAGCTTTTCGGCTCGGATGATCTTGCGCGATTATCGCAGGAAATGACCGCTATCGGCGATATATGGCGTGAGTTTGCCGTAGTTTCGGCTCGCATCGTCAAGAAAAGAGGCCAGGCTGAAGATAATTTCAGCAAAGCAGGCGGGCTGATGCTGATCTGCGCTGGTCGGGAAGAAGCGCTTTTCAGAGAACTTCATATTGTTGCCAGGAAGCTCAAAGCATGAATGCTCTGGAAATTTCCGGAATAACTTTTTCGTATGGTTTGCCGCTGGGAAAAGCAATTTCCGGTGAATCAGCTTATGCTCTGCATGACTTTTCTCTGTCGGTGGAAGCAGGCCAGATGCAAGCTCTTCTGGGACCCAATGGCGCGGGGAAGACCACTTTGATGCGGATTATTACCGGACAATTGCGGGTCATGTCAGGCGATGTAGCTATTTACGGAAACGTAATGCCAAATCAAGAGGCACTAAGGTCGATCGGCTATGCCCCTCAGCCAATATCTTTATATACAACCCTGACGGCGATGGAAAATTTGAGATTCTTCGGCACAATGGCAGGCCTGCAGGCACGTGAGCTTGCCGATCGGTCCCAGAAGGTTCTGGAAGAAACAGGACTTTCATCTTACGCGTTAAAGTATGTAAATACATATTCGGGCGGGATGCTAAGGCGTTTAAATCTGGCGGTAGCTCTCTTGCATTCACCAAAACTTCTACTGCTGGATGAACCTACGGTTGGTGTTGACCCCCAAAGCCGTCATAACATTTATGAAACATTATCCAAACTCAATGCTGAAGGTATGACCATTCTCCTTTGCACACATATTATGGATGAGGCGCAGCGTTTGTGCAGCAGAGTAACATTAGTGGATAAAGGCTCGGCTATATTTAACGGGAATATGAACGAAATTGATAATCTGGAAAAATTCTTTCTGGAGAAGACGGGTAGAGGGTTGCGTGACGAGTAAAGGTAATTTGATTTTCAGACAGTTAAAAGAACTGATTCGCAAAGAATTGCTCGTTTTGCTGCGAGACCGGCAGACAATTCTTCTTTTATTTCTTATGCCGGTGGCGCTGATTTTCTTTTTATCTCTGGCAATAAAAGGTGTCTATACTGATAAAATAACCGGCCGTCAGATTCAGTTAGTTCTGGAGAATGAAAGCGGTTCGCCCAAGGCACTTTTGCTGGAAAAGAAAATTAAATCCAATAAATTGATCGAAAGCATTAACCGTCCGCCCGGTATGGACAATGACAGTATTTTTGAATACGGTAAAGCACAGGCAATCATTTTTATTCCTAAAGGATTTGATGACGGAACAAAGCCTGTTGAAATCCAGTTTGATCCGGTACTCGATAACGGCTATAAAATAGCAATGCGTTCACTTCTTACCAGTTTAACTGTTGAGGTTGTCATGGATATCGATAATCTGGAGGGTGTCGTTTCCAACTTTCTTATCGAAAAGACCAAGCCCAACAGGGAATTCCCCAGTCCGCTCCAGCAAAGCGTTCCGGCTTATGCTATATTCGCGATGTTTTTTATTGCCGTTCCTATGTCCATTGGTTTTTTAAAGGAAAAGAATGCCGGCACTCTGCAGCGTGTTTTTACTTATCCGGTAAATGCCAGTATTATTGCACTGGGAAAAGTTATCCCTTATTATTTGATTAATTTAATTCAATTTGTTTTAATGCTGCTGGTCGGCGTTTATATGATGCCGCACATTATTGGGATACCGTTTTATTTAGGAGAGCATTCCTGGTATTTGATACCGGTTACAGTAATTGTTGCCGCCGCTTCCACCGGCTTTGGTGTTGGGGTTGCGGCGCTGGCAAGAACACCGGAGCAGTCTTCAACTCTTGCGGCAACCGGTGCCATATTGATGGGCGTGTTCGGCGGTATCATGGTGCCCCATGTTGTAATGCCGCTGGTGATGAAAAAACTGGCGATGATTTCACCGATGTATTGGGCGCATCAGGCGTATCTGGATATTTTTTTACGCGGCGCGGCATTTGGAACAATTTTGCCAAAATTAATTGTATTGACACTATTTGCAGGAATCTGTTTTTATATAGCGGGAAGGAGAATTAAATGGATGTAAATGAATCTTTTAAAGAGTTAAATGTGGCATCAAGAGACGAATTGATTTTCAAGCTCAAGGAGCTGGTGATCAAGGCGTGCGAAGTCAAAGATGTCAAGGCCGAAGATGTACCAACCGATGTTCCTTTTATCGGTGGAGCCGGGCCCTTGAAGCTCGACTCGCTCGATGCGATGGAAATTGCCATGGAGCTGCGGTTTCAGTTCGGCGTCGAATTAAAAAACGCGTCAACAGCGGCTAAAGCGATGCAATCATTTGATTCGCTGGCCGATTTTGTTATCAGCGCGCCAAAGGTTAAAAAGTGACCAAAAGCAATATTAATATTCGCGGATGGGGCGCCGTTACAACTCTGGGGTGGGGCGCCCGGGAATCTGCAAAAAATCTACTTGCAGGAAAAGTCCTGACAGGTAATTTTTGCACTTCTTCCCATTTAATAAACCGCGAATTGAAAGCTTTTGAGATTGCTTATAACGGGAACCCGCTGGAAAAGGCGTGGGCAATGATTGATAGCGCCCTTACAGAAGCATTCAGCCGTGCCAAACTTTCGGCTGCTGAAATTGCTGAATCCTGTTTATTGGTGGGAACAACAGGAGGCCTTTTTATTCGCAATGAATATGAATTTACTGAAATTGTGCGGCAAAATCCCGGCAAAAAATCGCCGCCCATTGCCTGCCGCAACCGTGGCCCCGGCGAAGTGGCCGATGCCATAGCCAAGAAGTACGGTATAAATGGTATGATTATGACGTTCAGCATGGCCTGTGTGTCGAGTTCACACGCTTTAGTTGTCGCATCGCAACTACTTGAGCAAAAGAAAATACGCCGGGCGATTGTTGTCGGTTTTGAGCCCCTCCTGAATCTGACCTTGCAGGGATTTGCCAGCTTGCTTCTTTACGATGACGAACAATGCCGTCCGTTTTGCGCCAATCGTTCCGGCATGCAAATCGGGGAAGCCTCAGCGGCCGTGATAATGGAAGCAATTTCATCAAGCAGCAAAAATAAGCCAGCTTACAGTTTTGCCGGTGGTTACTTATTTAATGATAACAACAGTCTGACATCAGCGGGTGTCAATGGCGAGCTTGCCGGTAATGTTATCGGGCAGACATTGACTGCCGCACAAATATCACCCGCGGAAATTGTGGCCATCAAGGCTCACGGTACAGGAACAAGAGACAACGATCTTTCTGAAGGACGAGGGCTGGCCAGGGTTTTTGGAGATAATTTGCCCCCTGTTGTTTCACTCAAAGGCGCGATAGGGCATACCCTTGGAGCAGCAGGCGCGGTGGAAACGGCCCTTTGGCTTTCCTGTCTGGAAGAAGGAATGCTGCCTAAGAGTTACGGTTTTTCACAAATAGATCCCGACTTAGGATTTGCTCCGTCTCAGATTAACATTCCCGCGAAGGACGGCGCCTACCTGTTCACCTTCTTCGGCTTCGGTGGAACGTGTACGAGTTATATAATTATTAAGAAATAAATATGAATACAACTATGACAAATAAAAAAAACCTATCTCCCATACCGGTAGTCGCGGCAAGTTACCTTGGTCCGTCTCTGACACCAAATATAGATATTGCCTGGGAGGAAGCACAATTACCGATTAGCCCTGATGATCTGGTGCTAAAAATTATGGGGCAGCCACTGCGCCGTGCCGGAAGATTTATCAAACTGGTTTGCTGCAGCGCCTTAACCTGTTTAAAAAGCGTCCCACCCGAAGAGCTACAGGGGAAAAAGATTGGAATATTTCTGGCCACAGGCCTGGGCAACGTTGATGAAATCCTGCCTTTTATAACCCAGGTCTTCAAGCATGATGGAGGATTTCCCAGTCCCAATCAATTTGCCAATTCCGTGAGTAATGCCGCTGCTTTTTTTCTGGCGAAGATTAGCGAGATTAAAGGAGTTATCCTCACTATTTCTCAGGAAGAACTGTCTTTTGAGTCGGCGCTTTGGCTGGCACAAAGTTACCTGGAAAGCGGCGAAATTGATCTGGCATTGGTCGGCGGCTGCGATGTTTTTACACCCACTGTGGCTGATTACCGCGAACGCATGGATTTAAGGCCGGATAATCACCGCTCTATGACCATGGGAGAGGGCTCCTCCTGGTTCCTGCTCGGGAACACTAGCGGCAAAAAGATCGGGAATATTTTGTCGATCGAACTTGATTATAACTCAAAGATACATCAGCAGTTATCTTCCAACGAAAATATTTTAAGCGAGTGTGAAAAGATTGCAGGCCAATTGATTGGCAAGCCGAATAAACAAAAAATCATTCTGCCGGGATTTCGCCTGATCGATATTGATCATTCATTCTTCAAAGACAAAGGTTGGAAAGTGGAAGATTATCTACCCCATTGTGGCATACATCCGACAGCTACCGCTTACGGACTGGCGCGAGCTTTTCTTTCCTGCCAGCAGTCTTTCTTTATCCATTGTAATTATCATGCGGCAGGTAGGCGGGCAATGGTTGCAGCGGTTACGGAATAAATAACAATGTTTTCATCAAAGCAAAAAAAACGTATTGTCCTTGTCCATCCACGGGGATTTAACTGGTTTCCCGGGAAGCGGGATATTACCGATATTGCCAATCGCATGGTGCCGCAGGGATTGCTCTCTATTACGGCATATCTTCGTAAGCAGGGGCATGATGTTTTTGTTTATGATTGTCTCGGGTCACAGGCAACATTAGATCTAACTTTGCAAGTTAAAGTAATTCTTAATTATCACCCACAGATAGTCGGTTTTTCCGCCACAACATCTTCCTTCCCTGATGCTGCCGATCTAGCCCTGAAAATCAAAGAACAATCTCCCGCTACGATTACAGTCTGCGGCGGTGTTCATGTTTCCGCCCTGGAAGGAAAACTGCTGGAAGACTATCCGGCCTTTGATTATTTAATTGCCGGTGAAGGCGAAATCACAATGGCGCAACTATGCGCGGGAGATAATCCTGCTGGCATCAAAGGACTGATCTGGCGGCGGAAAGAAGAGGTGATTACCAATGAGGCACAACCACTGATTGCTGATTTAGATTCTCTGCCCTTCCCTGCCTACGAAAATCTCCAAGGTTTTCCGCATGACTACCACTTGCCCCTGTTCAGTTATATTCAGACACCAGGAGCGACAATGATTACGTCCCGTGGCTGTATGTTTCAGTGCTCTTATTGCGACCGCTCCGTTTTCAAGAAGGGATTTCGCTATAATTCAGCCACTTACATTTACGAGCACATGAAATATTTGCGGACTAGATTCGGTGTCCGGCATATTAATATTTATGATGATTTGTTTACCGCCAACCGACCGCGGATTGTCGAGCTCTGCGACAAACTTGTCCGTGAGCCACTTGGGATTAATTTCAACTGCGCGGTGCGTGTGGGCTATACTGATGACGATTTGCTCAAAATGCTTAAGGATGCCGGCTGTCTGATGGTTTCTTTAGGCATTGAATCAGCTGATCCGCAGATGCTTGCGCGTCACAAAACAGGAGTATCGCTCGATGATGTGCGCAATACAGTGCGGCGTATCCAAGCTGCTGGTCTGCGAGCCAAAGGTCTGTTTATGATGGGCCTGCCCGGAGAAACGGAAGAATCGATTAAGCGCACATCCGATTTTATTATTTCGCTAGGAATCGACGATATGAATATGGCAAAATTTACGCCATTCCCCGGCGCGCCTCTGTGGTCAAACATTCGGGAGGAAGGAACTTTTAATGAAGACTGGCGGCTGATGAATTGCCTGAATTTTGTCTTTGTGCCAAAAGAAATTGAATCTCAGGAAAGGCTTGATCATCTCTATAACGAACATGTTAAACGATTTTATTCCGATATTGCCTGGCGTAAAAAATTCCGCATGCGTCTCTGGCAGCACCGCAAAAGCCTCATCTACTTATTGCGGCATTTACCGTCATTCTGGTTAGCAAAAAATCAGTTTGAACCTGATAAATAAGCTATGAGTTGCCACACCCCCTGAGAAATTGATGATGTATCGCTTTTTTACTATGAGAGTAAATGGCCATTTACCCTTATATAGTCCGCGGCCATATTCGATCAGCCTCTTCCGTCAGACCCAGCGATTCAAGTTTTTTACGGAACGCTACGCCTCTGACCGGATCGAATCCAATCAGTTCGTAAAACCTGTCCTTCATCTCGTCGAATTGTATTTCGATTCCGGCGGTGTCGCCGTCGCGCGCGGGTTCTTTGAGCCGGGGGGTCAGATCATCATCGGCTGCGCTGAATCCGAAACGATGGTTGATACAGCGTTTCAGATGAAAGATACGCAATCCCGCTTCCATCATCGAGCCGACATCATACCCGTAACCGGCTGCCGCATTGATCAATTCAACTATTTCCGGCAGGGTTAGTGACCTATCAGCGAACTGACACAGGCACGCGCTATTCTCCATACTGCCGATAGCGGCAGCCAGCACCATGGTTTCCGCTTTCTTTTCGGAGGTGAGGGCTTCCAGGTCAAACTCGAAGCCGATTACGGGATAATTGCACGCCCCTGTTTCCATGAAGTGCATCGCCGTCTGCACATGACAGGCGCCCCGTGGGCTCACCGCGTAAGCCAGGGCATGGCCATGGCCGCCGCGCGGGTCATGCATGGGCGCTTCCATGCCCTTGCTCTGCGCAGTATATTCCAAAGAATTACCGCCGCTGGCACGCGCCGCCCTGGCGCTGCCCATAGACAGCAAATCTCCAAGTTTGCCGCTCCGCATTGCCATCAGGGGAAGTACTTTATTTATCACCGTTTCCATATCACCCCACAGAAGCGGTATCTCACCAGTCTGCTTGTCAGTAAGGTGGCCTTTTTCGTAGGCTTCCATTGCCCAGGCAATTGTTGCGCCGGCGCTGATCGTGTCCATGCCAAGGTCATTGCATACCCTGCTGGCTTTGCACACGGCTGCCAAATCCGATGAGCCTTGTAGGCTCCCGAAGGCCACCACAGTTTCGTATTCCGGCCCCGGCCCCTCGTCAAGGGCAAATGGCCCTTCGTCTATCTGCACTATTCTCTTGCAGGCCACCGCGCAGTAGGCACAGGTGGCGGTTTTTTTCAGGAAACGATCGGATAATGTGCTTCCCGTGAGGGCTTCCGCCATTACCTCGTCGAAATTGGAGGTCCAGTTTCTGACGGGCACATCCCCGCTGTACATATGGCCTTCCAGGTTTCCGGAAGTTCCGAAGTCATGGAGCACCTGGGAAATGAGGTGATTCTTGATGCGGGGAGTGAGTTCTTTGACCAGCATTTTTATCCGGTCCGGATCAGCGAGGGTCAGCTCTTTTGCTTCTGAATTTACCACAAGAGCCTTCAGATTTTTTGATCCCATGACGGCACCCATACCGCATCGCCCGAAGGCATGATGGGCTTCGTTGAGGATACAGGCAAAGGGTACCAAATTCTCGCCGGCAGGTCCGATGACGAGAGACGTTGACTTCTTCCCATAATTATTGCGCAGATCTGCTGTGCACTCCAGGATGCCCTTACCCCAGAGAGACCCTGCGTCCTCGATGGTTAAGTTTTCCTTATCGATTAGCAGTAATGATGGCTGTGCTGCTTTTCCAGTTATAATTAAACCGTCGTACCCTGCAAGCCTAAGTGCGGGCGGGAAATATCCTCCGCAGGAGGATTCGGCGAGGCCTCCTGTAAGCGGCGAACGCGCGGTAGCATTCATCCTGCTCGCGCCGGAAAGTTTGATACCAGTCAGTGGTCCGTTCATAAGTATGAAGAGCGCCTCAGGAGATAAGGCGTCAGCGGCAAAATCAGCCCGGTCCCAGAATATTTTCGCAGCCAAACCGCTGCCGCCCATAAAACGCCGGTACGTCTCTTCCGGAAGGGTTAATGATTCGACGGTATTTTCCGTAAGATCTATCAATCCGATCTTTCCCGTATTACCATGCATGGTGTTCCCCCCGCAGTTAGAATATTGAATAACACCCAATGAACCGTTACATGAACAGAGCCCGTGTCGCGACAGGACTATTTCTTGGTGACGATCAGGTTATCCAAACCCATTTCATGCAGCGCAACCGGAAACAGTTGAAAGGCTGGTTTTATAACTGGTAGAAGCTTAAGCATGGCGGTTACCTTGCCGCCCTGCTTGATGATGCCTTTAGTGATTCCGGCAATCGGGTTTTCGAGGCCATGCCAAAAACGATGTGAATGGTCGGCCGGCTGCTTTGACCACACATCCTCCTTAATATCGCATGGTCCCATATAAACAGTGCCGTAATAACCTTCCTTACTTGGCGGATTTTTAAGATCGATGGTTATCTCCGCGTCCGGGTCGGTGTACATGAATTTAATAATGATTCCCGCCTTGCTCATCTTCAAGCCGATTTTATCGTCACGCAATACCCTGTCCAAAAAATATCCGTATATTTTATACAGATCTTCCGCGTCCTTGTAGTACTGGCTCATATTCATCCTCCTCTGAAATTATTTTCTATCCTTTCCGCTGATCAAATCGCCTGCCGAAGATCATGCCGGCGATTCCTATTTTTAACATCTGAATGGTGCCGCCCGCCACGCCCCATGCTTTCGCATCGCGGTACATACGCTCTATCGGAAATTCTGTGCTGTATCCGTATCCTCCTAAGACCTGCATGGCCGTGTTCGTCACATCTACCACCATCTCGTTTGCATATGCTTTGGCCATGGATGCTTCGTATATCGACGGGAGTCCCTGTCCTGCCCCGCTTACTGCTCGGTACACCATGAGCCTTGCTGCATCCAGCTTCGTGGCTATGTCCGCCATCATGAACTGCACCGCCTGAAATTCGCATATTGGCCTGCCGAAAGCCTTACGCTCCATGGCATAGACTTTCGCCTCTCCGAAGGCGCCGCCCGCGATGCCCAGGCACATCGCGGAGTTGCCGCAACGCTCGATGTCGAAGGTCCACATGAGCTTGTTGAACTCACCCGGCGGTATGACCAGGTTTTTTTTTGGCACCCAGACATTGTCAAAGTTGAGATCGCACGAGGGCATGCCCCGAAGCCCCATGAATTTTTCCTGCTTGCCGAAGCTGAAACCAGGCATCCCTTTCTCCACGAGGAGGCCGCCGATCCCCTTGTAGCCCTTGATGTCTCCGAAGCGCGTGTACACCATATAATGGCTGGCGTGACCCCCGCCGGTAATAAAGCATTTCCTTCCATTGAGGATATAATGATCACCGTCCTCCACCGCGTTGGTGGTGAGAGCCGTGAGATCAGACCCTGCTTCAGGCTCGGTCATGCAGACTGAGACGCTCAGCTCGCCCCGGCACACACCCGGCACGATGGCTTTTTTCTGCTCTTTGGTGCCGAAGATGTCGATTACCCTGACCGGCCCCACGTTCGATTCGAACACCGGCGCCGCTATCATGGGGCTAAACTTGGCAAGTTCCTCGATACAAAGGATAGCGTTCATCGCGGGTTGGGCACCGCCGCCGTGCTCGGCCGAAATGGTCATGCCCAGCAGTCCCAGGCTGGCGTATTTTTTAAGCAGGTCATACGGAAATTCGCCCGTCTCATCTATATGTCGCGCCAGCTCCTTGAATTTTTCCCGCTGGCCCATGGTCTTGATGGTATCGACCAGCATTTTCTGTTCTTCACTTAATGTAAAATCCATTCTCGTTCCTTTAATGTAATAAGTTATATTATATCAGGGAAACTAATTCCCTGATGTTCTTCGCTTTTTCCAGATTCATAATTTCATCAATGATCCGTTCAATTTTTTTGGGATCACGTTTTCCGGAAAAAAACTTCACCTTGCGCGCGACGTCCTCTGCTTCCATGGGATCGCGAGGGTCACCTTTGGGGATATCCACCTGCTTTGTCAACCGCTCACCATTTTTAAGCATGATTTCCACGCGGCTTGCGGTTTTGTCCGGATACATCTTATTCAGCTCATCGTCCGACTTCACCGTCACCTTTTTTGCAAGCGCAATCACCGCCGGGTCCGCGATGCGCCGCTCGGTGAGTTGTACCGGCCCCAGTTCTCCATCAAGGATACATACTGCCACCACATAGGGGATGGAAAATTGCGCCGAGACAAAGCTGCCGCCTTCAGGCACGCCCTTTCCCACGGCCAAGGCAGCCACCCCATAGGTTGATACGATGATAGAATCGATATCGTCCGGCATTACCTTTTTTTCTTTTGTGAACATCAACGTCGCCTGAGCCGCCCCGTGGGTGTGTCTGCAGGCGGTGTATGGTTTGAAATAAATATCCATAGTGGAATAATGCTCGCCAAGCTTCTCCGTTATCCGTTCCGGTTTTGCATCCACCTTCACGGTTATCTGTGTGAAGCCGCCTTTGAGTTCCGTCCCTTCAAGGACATAGGGACTGCCGGCAATGCCCTTTCCGGCAAGTCCTGACGCCATTATGCCTGCGCTCGCTGCCTGACCACCCTGGACGATTTTCACCGTGTACCCTCCCATAAGCTGCTCCGCCATGGATATGGGCAAAATATATCCAGCGTTCCCTATCGCGTTGAGCATCTCCGGATACCCTTGCCCCATAAGCTTTGATACCGCGACTGCCGCTCCGAACGTGCCGCAAGTGCCTGTGGGAAGGAATCCCGACAGCGTGTGCCAAGGATGCATGGCCGCTGCGGCCCTGTTGGCCACCTCATAACCTGCCACCACAGCTTCTATCAGACGAGAGCCCGGCAACCCCAGGCTTTCGGAAACAACAAATGCCGCCGGGATTACAGCCACACCTGGATGGTTACCTCCAAAGCGGAGTCCGTCCTGCGCCTCGATTGCCTCAGCAGTCGTTCCGTTGATGAAAGCGGCGTTCTGCAGCCCGGTTCTAAACCCGCATCCCAGCGCCGTTGCGGATTCGGGACCACCGAGAGAACGCACGAAATCAACGACCTGCCGCACCGCATCGAGTTCCAGCGACCCGTAAATATTAGCCACGTAGTCAAGCACGCAGAGCTTCGCCTTGTGCGTTACTTCAGCGGGTAATTTATTAAAAGAAAGTTCGGAGCAAAATCGTACAAGTTGTTGAGTGTAATCCATAGGCCTCCTTGTCTTCTGGTGATCTTGAACCTTGCTCTCTCATCCCGGGAAGGGGATACATTCCATGCCGAGAAGCGCAGCTATACGTATCCTCGCTTCTCGTATATCTGTATCATCCGGTGCGGATCGATTACTTCACGCATCACCCGGATCTCCTCTTCCCGAGGAGGTTCGGTCTCAAACACGTCGTCACTCACTTTGAGCTTCCAGGGAGTGAGCTTAACCACCTCGGCAACCGATGTCCCGGGATGATAGCTTTCAAGGTATGCCTCTTTTGTATCCTTGTCGAACCGCATTACAGCCTTGTTGGTTATGATCACCTGCGGGCCGGTATCCGGCGGAAGTCCCCACCGCTCACGCGCCCCCGGGCCCTCAAGGTATCCGGGCGTGGTTATAAAATCAACCTTTTCCGTGAGAGTCCTGATATTGTGCAGTGCGATGATGAGCACCCGCTTCGCCAGTGATCCGATCGGGTTGGCCCCGCCGGATCCGGGAAGTCTGCTCTTCGGATTTTCGTATTTGCCAATAACCGTGGTGTTGATGTTTCCATACTTGTCGATCTGGCTCCCGGCGAGGAACCCCACATCGACCCATCCGCCCTGTAAAAACATTCCCATCACATCTACCAGTCCACCTGTCATCGCGGAGCCGGGATTGAGGCAGGGATCGCCAACAGAAAGTGCCGGCCGCAATGGACGCGCATCGTAAACGCCAGATTCCTGCATCAGCATGGCATGGGGAGCGTGCGTATAGCGGGCGATATTTGCCGACATCGCGGGAAAGCCGGTGCCCACGACCACAATATCATCGTCCATGATTTCTCGTGCACCACAGCACGCCATCAGTTCCGGTTTGATATAATCGTCAGGATGATTGCTCATCGGTACATCTCCCTTTTCAGTAGGCGTAGGATACGGGATAGCCGTAATCGAACTTGGCCTGAAGCCCCTTATACTGGGCGTATCCAAATTTCTGAATGTAGTGTTGTATGTATTCGTTCCGGTCTTTCGAACCGAATACCCATTCATCCAGGAACACCTGGAAGCCATCCACTGTGTTTGACGCCTCTTTGTAAAGGTACCCATAGGATAAATCCACATCATAAAAACCCGGTGTATATCCGGGATGTGCCCCGAATGGCTCCTCGGTAACGGCAACAACTTTAAACGATGGGACGATGGTACGCGACGGGTCCTTACCTACGGTCTCGCGGCTTACGATCCGTTCGCAACTCACGATCACCTTTTTTGCCGCGTTGGCACCCCACTTGCAATCACCGCCGATGCCCCACATCTGGGCGTTCCCGTCCTCGTCCGCCTGCTGTACATGGATAATCGCCACGTCCGGCCGAAGCGCCGGAACAAGCATCACCGGGCTTCCGTCAAAGGGGGATTCAATCATTTTGTATTTATTTTCACCCATGAAGGATTTGATGTTCATCAGATCTGTACCCACCATGTCCTTCACCGGCACGAAGGGCATCCCCAGAGCGCCGGCCATCAACATGAGCGGTAGCGACAGGTTGGTATATTCTTCAACTTCTATCTTGTGGGGGATTCCTTTTTCAATGGAGCGCCTATAGCATCGGGCGAGGCCGTAAAGCCCCAGCGAGATAAAGGTGGCGATGAACCGCTTTACGCAACCAGCGCCGATAAGCATGTCGAAGTCATCCGCCGCATTGCTCCGAGTGATGGTGAGGTCGCGCTTTTTCTGCCGGATGATCTCGTGAATAGCCGCAAACGGAGGCCTGCAAATATACCCGCCGATAAACAGAAAATCGCCGTTTACGACAAACTTCTGTATGGCATCAGCTGTGCTCATCACCTTGCCCATGTCCATCCCCTTTGCTTATTATTATGTCTCCGGAATTACCCGGATTAATCGCCGCGGTAACTCCGCTCATGGGCGCATTTCGAACTCGGTTCTGCTGATGATCTCGTCCTGGGCTATATCGCTCAACCCTGTGAATTCCGCCGAATAGCCGCTGACCCGAACGAACAAGTCGCGGTGCTTTTCCGGATGCAGCTGCGCTTCCCTGAGGATTGCTGAATCTACCATATTGAACTGCACCTGCGTGCCACCCCGTTTGAAATATGTAGTGATGAGAGTCATAAGGTTTGTCGTGCTTATATTCTTACCCTGAAAACGCATATTGAGGTTGGCGCCGTTAAACACCCGCTCCACAGGAAGCTTCACCACGGAATTCATTATCGCGGTCGGGCCCGATATGGCGTTCCCCGTTGTCGGCGTGATACCGTTTCCGAGCACATCGCCGGCAAAACGGCCGTCAGGCGTCGCGCCGGTAAAAGCGCCCATTGTTATATGGAAACCGACGGAGAATATCCCCGGCCAGAATGAGCCTCCCCGGAAATTGCTGTATTTCGACAAAACATCGCAGTAGTGATCTATCACCCGTGAGGCCATCGCATCGACATCGTCATTGTCGTTCCCATATTTCACAATACGGTTAAGAAAATAGGTGCGCTTGTCTTCGGCATCCTGCCAGTCTCGAGACAGCCATTCAGTCAGTTCGGCCATAGTAAATCGTTTATCTTCAAAGACTGCTTTTTTCACCGCGTACAGGCTGTCCACCACATTGGCAAACCCCATGAGCTGCACGCCTGTGGAATTATAGACTGCACCGCCCCTGGTTAGATCCATGCCTTTGTCCAGGCAGCCGTCAACCATCGCCGATGCAAATGGAGAGGGGACGGTTTCCGCGATCGCGCGGTCCAGCACATCCATTCCCCTGACCATCTGGTTGATAAAATGGCGCATTTGCTTATCATAGGCATTCCAGAGGTCTTCAAAATTTTTAAATCCCGCAGGGTCTCCCGATTCAATGCCACTCGGATACCCGAAAATATTATCAATTCCGTTGAGCAGGGCCAGCTCGACGCATTTGATGCCGCTGAACTGCACAGCGAAGGTCGATCCGAAGGTCTTACCCTGAGCGTTCGGTTCCAGACAGCCCACCACGCCGTAATCCCGCGCATCTTCTATCGTATGACCAGCCTGCACAAGCGACCGGATGATAGCTTCATCATTAAAAAAATGCATCAGCACGCCATCGCGGTCATACTCGATAGCACTGCGCATCAATTCCTCGGGGCAATCGGCAGAAACCCGCACGCCGAAATTGGGTTGTACGGTCCTCACGTCAGCGTAGGCATCCAGAGCAATATAGCTCATGTCGTTGGTCGCATCCATCCCGTCTGGTCCCACGCCGCCCACGGTGACATTCTGCGTGGTCTTGCCCTCGGTGCCCTCTCCGCCTGGGATGAAAGCCTCCTCGAGGACGTTCCATATCTCGTTCGTTTTGATAAAAAGCATGGCCACGAGTTCCCGTGCCTTCTCGGTTGTTATACCTCCCGCTACTAGATCCTTCCGGTAGTATGGAAATAAAATTTGATCGATTCTGCCCAGCGATATGGAGTTCCCGCCCGATTCAAGCTGCGAGGCCAGATGGATAAAATAGATGCTCTGTACCGCTTCATGCAGCGTTTCGGCAGGATACTCGGGAACACGGCTGCATACGCGGGCAATTTCCCTGAGCTCTGCCGCCCGCTCATCATCGCGCTCTGCCTTTGCCATGGCAAGCGCTCGTTCGCTGTAGCGCCGCGCAAAGTATATGACAGCGTGGCAGTTGCGTATCACCGCCTCGTAAAAGAGGCCTTTTTCACCGTTCTTCTCTTCCGGGGATAGGCATCCCAGTTTTTGCCGGGCATCGTCAATAACGCCAATGAGCCCGCGGGCAAGCACCCTTGTTTGGTTCATGGTAAAATGGCCGATCCCGTAAGTGATCTCGAGCATCATGGTGAAAATATACTTGTCCATGTCAGTTGTTATGTCTTCCGGCATGAGCTTTTGCATGCGCTCTTCCACTGTCTTCCCTTTCCAGTAGGGAAGAATTTTCGCGGCAAGTTCATCCTTCTCTTCTTGTGTGATCAGTGCCCTTTGCAGTCCCCGGGTATCGAAATTTTCAAGGTCTCCCTCAATCCATAACGACTTATTTTCCGGAAACAGGGGAGCCCCTTTGAGCTTGGATGTGCGGCACCCAACGATTATCTCATCATCGCGTATAATGACTCTGATACTTTTCAGGATATGCTCGAAGGCGAGGCTGATTCTTGTAAGCGGATGCTTGTCCCAGTTGAGCCGCATCGCTTCGGTGATGTACCGGGCGCGCTCTATGCAGACTTCCTGGGGCGCCTCGATGATCTTCCATCGGAGCGTATTGACGCGGGATCGCATCGGGGGTTGACGAAGTGCTTGCTGTGTACTCATAAAGTACCTCCGTTACGTTAGACTTTTATATGCATGTGGTTGACCAGTATCGCGTCCCTCATCCATCGCGGCAGGAACTGGTTGAGCGCCAGAAAGAAAGTGCTCATGAAATCAATCTGGTTGAACAAAGCCGGCTTTTTCGCTTCAATCACCTTCATGATCTTTTTAGCCGCATAGGGTGGCGTCGGCGCGGTTTTGATGAGCTCGTTGTCACGCTCGATAAACCGCCGAGCCCGATCCCGGTAAACAGAATTTTCTGGCGGGAGTACGTGGATTTTCGCCGCAAAAGTTGTGGAAACCTGAGCCGGTTCGATCAGGGCTACCTGTATGCCGAAGGGGGCCACCTCGTATTTGAGGGAAACGACCATGCCGGTTATGGCGAATTTGCTCGCGGAATAAATTGATTCGAAAGGAAATGGAACGCGCCCCACGAGCGATGACATGGCGATGAGCTTGCCGGATCGCTGTTCCCGCATCGACGGAATGAAAGCTTGAAAAATCGCGGCAGCCCCGATGACATTGATCTCGAGGCACTTGAGTGCTTTCTCGAGATTCACCTCCTCAAAGGGGCTGAAGAATCCTATACCCACATTGGAAAGCACCGTATCAACATGCCCGAACTTTGCCAGTACCTGGTCGCGGAAGATTTTAATCTTTGCCCGGTCGGTAATATCAATCGCATCAAGCAGGTGTTTACCACCGATCTTCTTCAGTTCTTTTTCCAGCGATTTAATGCCTTCGGCATCAACATCAAAACCTGCAACAGAGTGACCCGCTGCAGCCAGCATAGTAGCCACGTGACGCCCCATACCATCGGCGCAACCGGTTATAACAACGACTTGTCCCATAGTAATTCCTCCTTCGATTATTTTCACGCAGTCATACTTTGTGAAGCCTGCGCGTAGTACCATTCACCCATCTGCTTCATTGATTCTTTAAAATCCGGATAGATCATCCGGTATCCCATGGACTTCAGCTTACTGTTATCGACAATGTAATCATTATAGAGATATCGTACCGCGTCGAGTTCCAAGTCCGGTATCCGCCCTTTGCGTGCCGACACCGTTCCGTCCACCCGCGCGATTGTCTTCACCAGCCAGAGTGGCAGGTGAAGTTTAGGCGGCTTGGTGCCGAAAGCCTCCGAGGCCATTACAAGCGCCTCCTCCAGCGTTGGATGAGTGTCTTCGGCAAGATTGAATGCCTGCCCGACGGCGGCATCAAGAAATGAGAGATGGTTGACGGCGGCGGCCACATCTTCCGCCCGGACGTTGGAAAGAAGCTGTGTGCCGCTTCCCGGGATCGCGCTTATGCTGGAGGGACGTGAAAAAGCTTTGCCCGCGCCGTCATTGCAGCGCGGCCCGTACACGGTGCACGGTCTAGTTATAATTGCCGGGAGGCCTTCCTTGATGCGTTGCCAGATAACGTCTTCACCGTCGCGCTTGCTCCTCCCGTAGGAATCCTGCGGATCACGGGGGCTGTCCTCTTTAAACGGTGTTCCAGGATAATAACCATATACGCTAGTAGAACCGACATGGATATAGCGCTTGACACCGTTTTTCAGCGCGAGGCCGGTGATTAGTTCGACGCCTTTAACATTTGTTGGATAAAGAGATTTATATGGTGTGGAAAAATTACAGATGGCCCCCAGGTGGAAGACCCTGTCAACGCCGCCTTCGAACAACCGGGGAATAGTTTCAGGTTTCGTCAGGTCGGCGGCTACATATTCAACGCCCAAGCGCTCAAAAAATGACGTGTCCTTTCTGGGACGGGCGGAAGCCCTGACGCGAACCCCCTTTTGGACAAGAAATTCAACTAGGTGACTCCCCATGAAACCGGCCGCGCCGGTAACGAGAGTAATGCCGGAAAATTCCATGATTCCCTCCCTTACGAAGATGGTAATTATAAAATTGCTAGACTTTTTCCAGGAACTGCCCCTTTCGAGCTTTTTTCTATTTCAGCGCGGGCATGGCGGAGCCATTCCAGGTACATCTCATTCTGGGTTATGCCGAGTTCCACAATGAGGCGTACATAAACGCCTTGTTTCTCCCATCGCCTGCGGTTTATCTGCCGTCGCTTCAATTGAGCTTTAAAAATTTCTATCTGCTCATCTATAATCTCCATAGCCCGCTCATCTTCCCCGAATCCGAAGAATGCGAACTTGAGCAAGAATGAGTCCCTGATGAGCATCGGCCTATGGGGGGATTCAGCAAGCCACCGTGATAACTCATTTATCCCCTTTTCTGTTATTGAATAAAGTTTTTTATGAGGACCCCCAGCTTCCGACGGTGCGACTTCAAACATATTGATAAATCCATCTTCTTCTAAATCTTTTAGATTGGGATAAATCTGTCCGAAATTAACCGCCCACATGTAGTCGAAATTTTTTTCGATATGTTCCTTGATCCGATAGCCATGCATATCTGAATAATTAAGGAGCCCAAGAATGGCGTATTTAATCGACATTGATTTTCCTTTTCGATCCTGTTTTTCACTAAAAGCACTATATACTTTTTATATACTTGTCAATAATTAATTTACGAACTTGTAAAATATGGGGAATCTGTCCAAGATTTCTGTTTTAAATCAAGTATTTTTCATCAAGGTTGACTATTTTGTGGAGGAAGAAATGCCTGTACTCGTTCATACATTTACGGTTATAAAGCTTCATCCTATGGCAGATAGTAGCTCATTCTTCAAAACATTGGCTTACCAATACATTATTGCATTAATATTTATCGCTTAAATTACAGTATTAACTTGATTCAGCTTCCGGCAACTCTTTGCTTAAAAATATTTCTAGCCTGATTGGCTACTGCGGAAATGGAAAAATTATCACTCTTATAGTCCGGCTCCAAAGAGCCTATCAATTCTACCTCAATTTCAATATAATCATGAGTATTAAATAAAAAAGTTCCGGGCTGAAATAATTTATTCGTATCCTTAATGTAAATCAGCTTTAGTGGAGCATTACAGTAACGGGCTATACTGAACACACCTTTATTAAAAGGGGCAAGCCTTCCATCGCGACTTCTTGTTCCTTCAGGAAAAACAAAAAAATTGCCTCCTGCCGCTAAATGTTCTTTTATGTATTCAAGATTATCGACCATTGCTTGCCCCATTAACTCACTGGATTCTGAGGGCATATAGCAGGATTTTCTTAATAACCAGCCAAAAAAGGGGACACGGAAAAAAGTGCTTTTAACTATCGTACAATTCCGTTGAAAAAGTGACATGAGCAAAATCGGATCAAGATAAGATAAGTGATTACAAACAATAACAGAGGACTGAATCTGCCTAATTTCTTTTTGGATTTTAAATTTTGCGCGGGGAATCAGAAAACGCGTTAATACAAAAAATATCTTCATATTAATGTGGTTTAAATGCTGAAAAGACCGTGCACGGTTTTTTGAAAACAAATACGACGGTATGTGAAAAAAAAAGAAAAATGCTGCAGACCCGAAAAGAAAGTATGCCCACAAAAGTAAAGTGATGAGCAAAGCAGATACATTTTGAAAGATTATTTTTGGGGACATTTATTTTACGAAAATTTCCTTATCAGCAGAATGGTATTGACGCCGCCAAAAGCGAAACTCTCTATAGCTGCAGTTTTCACAGGAGCTTGCAGAACCTTCTGCACATGTTTAATCATGGCGCAGCGTTCGTCAATTTCTTCCAGATTAATTGTTGGCGCGACAAATCCATCCTGCATCATATAAACAGACAGAATGGTTTCAATGGCGCCGCAAGCGGCCATAGTGTGTCCAAGATAACTCTTTAAAGCGACAACATAGGGATTATTCCCGAAAACAGCGCTGATTGCCTGCGCTTCAATAATGTCGCCCATCTTCGTCGCAGTGGCATGAGCGCTGACCAAATCTACCTCGGAAGCGTTAATCTTTGCGTTTTGAAGACCCAACTTGAGCGTCTTTGTTATACCCTCCAGATTGGGCAGAATCAAATCTCCACCGTTGTTATTGCATGCAAAACCTATGACTTCGGCCAGAATATTAGCGCCACGTTTTTTCGCAAATTCATATTCTTCCAGCATTACGGCGCCTGCGCCTTCGGCCACAACAAGTCCGTCACGTAACTTATCAAAGGGACGCGGTGTGCGGTGAGGTTCAGAATTAAAGGCTGTGGAGCAGGCAAGTAAATTATCGAAAACGGCGACGGTGATTGTATCGTATTCATCCGCACCACCGCACAGCATGGCCTCCTGCAATCCGTATTTGACCGCTTCATAGCCATAACCGATCGATTGGCTGCTTGTGGTACACGCGGTTCCCGAAGCTATAACCCTGCCGGTGATGCCGAACATCTTTGTTATATTGACGGCGGTTGTGTGAACCATTGATTTCAAGTAATCAACAGCACCGATACTCTGATATGAGGCTTTATCCTTAGCTTCAAAAAATACCTTATAAATATCCCGCTGCACAGTAGGAGAGCCATGAATGGAACCAAAAGCAACCCCCATGTTTCCGGAAGTTACAAAATCCTGAGGCAGGCCTGATTGTTCCAGAACTTCCTTGGCCACCTGACAGGCATAATAGGCTACAGGTCCCATTGTTTTGCGATACTGCCGCTTAAAATCATATTCAACAGGATAATCTACCGTTCCGTAAACTTTAGAGTGAATGAAACGGCTGATCAATTGATCTTCGCGCAATGCTTTAATGCCTGACATGCCTTTTTGGAGGCTTGCGACAATTTGATCTTTGCCGTGGCCGATTGGCGTTATCGCCGAGCAAGCAGTAATTACGACTCTACGTTCCATAAATTATTGTGAAACTCCAATTCATAAAGTGTAGCTTAACGGAATTGGTAAGTTGAACAATCCCACAAAGCGGAGGGTAATGAGACTCAAACTTCAAAAGCGGAGTAACCTTAAGTGCATCTACGACGCATTTAAGTTTGCTAGTCGAATTATCCTGCATAGCATGGGTATAATACTCCACAGTTTGCTTTGGGGTTTATACCCGTGATTTTTTCACCTACGCAACTTTTCTGGTTGCGGCAAGTTTTTCAACATAATCGCAAATCTGATTTATCGTGCGAATATCCATAGCTTGTTTTTTTTCTTCCTGAGTAAGTTCCGAACCTAAAAACTTTTCTATTCCCAACAATAGTTCGATAGCATCGATACTGTCAAAAGCGTAAGCTTCCCTTAAGTCCACATCCATCTCGGGATTTTCAACTTCGAAATCCCTTTGAAAAATGTTTTTAACTTCCCTTTCAATCTCTTGACGTGTCATTGTCTGGTCAATACTCCCCGAATTTGATTGTAGAAACTAACATAAAATATCTGTGGCGTCCAGCATTACGCTTCCCATTTAATTTCAGCGGCAAAGCGCTCATCTCCTATAATTTGCCTTGAAGCATTAAAGGAACCAAGAATAGTTCCTAACACTCCCGGCGCCATAGCGTTTTGCCCCGCGAGAAACAAACCGAGGATGGGTACTTTGCTTAAAGATGCAACTTTGAGTAACTGACCTGACGAACGCAGTACGCCATAACAGGAACCTTCAGGGCAATTCACATAATCCCGCAGTGTCAAGGGCGTAAACACATCCAGTATCCGGGCGTTCTTCAGGGTTCCAAATATCTCATTTGCTTTTTGCAAAAGGTCTTGCCCGAGGCTTAGTTTTTTTTCTTCATAGTCCTTACCACGCCTGCCGGAAATCGTATTTTCCCATTTGTTCCATTCGCTGTATAGTGATCTTGTGATTATTGAAACTAAATTTTTGCCTTTATCATTGCCTTGCCGCAACTGATAAAAGATCCCATCCTGAATCATTCCTTTTTCATCGGTGCAAAGATGGTAAATATTATGACCGACCTCGGAATGCGCGAGCGCATCAACACTGATCTGAACAGCAAGAACTCCATCAGTTTCCTTCAGATTAAGAATACGCTGCCGGTAAGAGCTTTTCAGTGCATCCGGATCCAGCAGATCAAGCAATATTTTCGGATGCACTGTGGCGACAACTGTATTCGCCGAAAGCGCGATGCCTGAGTTAAGCTTTACTCCCGTTACTTTCCCCTCATCCAGTATTATTTTTTCACAGCCATCATTGAAAATTAGTTTTCCTCCCAACTCGCCAAATCGTCGTGTAAAAATATCAGCCATTTTGCTGCCATTGTCCTTTAATCTCCACGAAGAAAATAAGTAACCTGCCAAAACCATGTGATGAAAAATAACCGGACAATCAGCCAGCTGAACACCGATTAGCTGACAGGGGACAGCAAGTACCGCCCGCAAACCGGCAGAAACTTCCAACTTATCCAATAATTCCCCCATCGGCTGGAAGAAATCCATATTTTGAAAGGGATCACCCTGATTGAGCAGAAATGCCGAATCCAGCATTTGCCCGGCGATCTCGCGTAAATTTTTCAGAATTACGTCCAGCGACGTAGTATCTGCCGGAAAAGTGTTTCTCAGACTTTTTTCAAAAGCGTCCATACTTACCGGCAGATCGAAAACAAAATCATCAAAAACATAACGGTCGATTATGCCGCCTTGCTCCATGCGGTAAAAGAGCTCTTCTACCGGTATTCCCAGAATGCGAAACATTTTGCCCAAAGGTTCGTTTGCTCCCAGCGCACTGACATAGTGCACGCCCACGGGGCAATCAATTCCGCCACGCCGATAAGAACGCATTAGTCCACCGGACAGCGGATTTTTTTCCACAATAGTCACGGAGTAATCCAAAAGCGATAAAAGAATGCCTGTGCTAAGGCCGCCCACACCGGCACCGATAATGACTACATTTTTACCTTCAGCGTTGTTTTTCACTGTTTTTACCTTTAATTGTTTTTACCGGATGGGCATCAATAAGAGTCATAAGTAGTCTATAATTTACCATTTCACTACCTTCTAATTCAATACTTGAATAGGGATTCCCCGCCGTCTGTTTTAGCTTAACATAGCGATTCAGACTGCCACCCGGCGAGTATTTTTTAATCTCTGTGCTTTCCGTTTTGTTGTCAATCACATCAATGAAATCACCGTTTTCTTCCTGCCAACGGCAAGCAGTTGATCCGTCGGAAAGATTCCCTTTTTTCTGCAACAACCCCTGAGGATTAAAATAAATAAGGCTAATGTCATCAATCATATTTTGCGTAAAATCGCCAGAATCAAAAGGCGGCAAAGCCCGATAGACAATTAGCTTTTCCTTCTCGGATTGCGCTTCGAGCAGCACCATACCTTCCGTGGTCATAATCGCGCAGGAAATAAAACGAGTGGAAGGATCAGCCACAGTTATCCCGATAATTGCGCCTTGAACATTGCCCGCGGCAGTTATCTCAATTGCATGTACCAGTTGAGATTTTTCCTTTAAAAAAGGAGACGGACAGGTAAAATTATTTTGGGCTGCCGAAAGCATTGGTGGATTAATTGCCGGCATTGTCGAACAGGAAACAAGAAAAAATACAACTATAAACAGGGGAATACATTTCATTGAACATCCTGAAATACTGAGCTGCTGATAACTTTATTAATTTCGACATCGGTAAAATCAATCTGAGTAAAAGCATTGGCATTTTCAATAATTTTTACCGATTTAACGGCTGCCGCTTTTTTGGAAACAGTAATTTCTATTTTTTCAATCATCCCGGACATGTTCTTCCCCACCGGCGTCAGCGTGATCCGGGTATTTGTTCCTTCTTTCAGAGTTGCCGCAAATGACGGATTCTGATCAAATTTGCCGCTCATCCAGCCTGCAACTTCACCCAACACGACCTTCATTGCCTGCATACCGCCTGCTTTATCTTCAATCATTTTACCGCCGGATAAAATGTATCGCCGGGTATCATCTTTATAGGCAATGACGACGCTCCTCAAAGGCTTCAGATATTCCCAGCGGAAGGAATCGGGGGCGACATAATAAAACCGACCCTCGGAAATAAGAGGTTTGGCCAATATTTTCATAAACTTTTTTTGGACAAAACGGGCTTGAATGGTCTGAATATTGGCTGAATCCTTGCGTAATTGCTCAAAGCTGTCTGCTGACGCCAAAAAAGGCAGACTCAAAATTAAAATGGAACAAGCTATAATATAAAAATATTTGCGCAAATTCTGGCGAATAATCATCAGCACATACCACCGTTAATACCTATCACTTGCCCCGTAATGTAGGAAGCATCGTCAGAACATAAAAAACGGATAACACGGGATACCTCTTGTGGTTTACCTACTCGCGCCATCGGAATTACTTTTTTAATTTCCGCAATTGGAGCATTTGCAATCATATCGGTTTCAATCAGACCTGGCGCAACAACATTGACTCGAATACCAAAGCGCGCTACTTCCGTAGCCAATGCCCGAGAAGCTGCATTTAGTCCGGCTTTGGCCGCTGCGTAATTTGTTTGCCCGCGATTCGGCATCATTGCCGATACTGAAGAAACCGAAACAATGGAACCACATTTTCTTTTGATCATTTCGCGGAGAACTGGCTTGGTGACATTATAAAAACCTTTGAGTGTAGTATCAATCACAGAGCTCCACTCTTCATCCCCCATCAATAGGAAAAGACCATCCGCATTAATTCCAGCATTGTTAACGAGTACTTGAATATTTTTATGGCGATCAACAATAGAGCTAATGCCTTCTTTAGACTGAACAGGATCAGCAACATCAAACTTGATAATTTCTCCGTCACCACCCGCGTCACGGACTTGCTTTAGTGTTTCGGTTGCTGCTGCTTCATTAGAATTATAATTTATAATCACAAAGAAACCTGCCGCTGACAACTCCACGGCTGTCGCACGGCCGATACCACGGCTTGCGCCTGTAATTATTGCCACTTTTTTTTCATCCATTTTCTTATTAAACTCCTTAAATTTTTTCTAAATATCATCATCCATACGCAAGGCTTGAAGAACCGCTACAGCTAACACATCTTCACCGGATTTAACCGTTCCCTCAATAACTCCATAATTATCAAATGAATACAGGCTTTTGACTGCGATAACCAATCGAGTATCAACCGGGATGCTTGCCTGCTTAAACTCCGCGCTTTTAATGCCGACAAGCCAACCTTTAACGCCGCCCTTCCCCTGCTTTTTCTTCTTGTAACCTTCTATCAAAGCAGCAGTTTGGGCAATAGCTTCTATTAAAACCAGTGAATTTACCCCATTTCCATCATAAAGAGGCCAGCTAGATTTTACCACGGCGCCGGTAATCCCGGATTCTTCATTAAGCTCGATCACTTCACTGATAATCAGGATCGGCTCACGATGGGGAATAAAATCTTCAATATTGAGCATGTGCCTGTTCCAATTTTTTATTTTGGCAGATTTTATTTAATTATATATCCTGATTATGTAAAAAACCAGCATTGATTTATTTCTTTTTTTCCGCTAAATAGTGGCTAACTTACTTGGAGAAACTTGCCTGAAATATGACTGATACAAATAAAGATCACTTTATTAATTCATATACAAAAATGTTGGCTCCCTCTAAAACTCTATGCCAGAATGATTTTATCTTTTCCGGATATAGCTATGGTGAGGTTTTTGAGTTAGCCGCAGGTCTAAAAAAGACCTTATCGAAACGAGGAAAAGATAATACTCTTTGTCTTTGCACTGAAAATAAAGCTGTAATCGCCGCCTGTATTGTGGCATCGCTTGCCGGTTCTTGCCGGTTGATTCTACCTTACGCATTTTCGGCACATGCTTTAGCTGAAATGTATGATGCCGTCGGATTTAATTCCGCAATTGCCGACCACCCTGAAGAAATGCCTGCCAGCGTGGAAATAATTACTCCTCTTGCCGGTAAAACATCAGATATTGATCCTGAAAAAATCCGCGACCCGGATGAACCATTTCTCCAGCTTTTTACCGGAGGATCAACGGGGAAGCCAAAAGTATGGTCAAAATCCCCGCGCAATTTATTTGCTGAGGCTTTTTATTTGAAGGAAAATTTTGACCTGTCCGCCAAAGATTTATTTTTATCAACTGTACCACCTTACCATATCTACGGATTACTTTTTTCAGTTTTAGTACCGTTTGTCGCCGGGGCCAAAGTTTTATCGGATATTTATACCTTTCCTCAGGAAATAATCTCCACCACCAATAAGCACAAGGCTACAGTACTGGTCAGTGTGCCGATCCACTATCGTTCCATGAAGGTCGATAGTTTATCCGCGCCTTCACTGAAAGTGGCTTTTTCTTCTTCGGGTGTCCTGAACCGCTCTGATGCCATTCACTTCCAGAATAAAACCGGACTGGGAATAACAGAAATTTACGGTTCTACGGAGACAGGTGGCATCGCCGCACGCAGCATCAGCGAAAAAACTGAAAGCTGGAAACCTGCGGACGTGGTTTCATGGAAAATTTCCGGCAAAAGACTATCTATAAAATCACCATTTATTTCGGCGGAACTGGAAAAGGATCATGATGGATTCTGCGTGACCGGGGATGAGGTTCAACCGGATAAAGACAATCGCTTTATTCTTCTGGGACGCGCAGATGGCATTGTCAAAGTTGCGGGTAAAAGAGTGGATCTTCTGGATGTGCAAAACAAGATACTGACTTTACCGACCGTAATTGACGCTCTTGTTATCGCATTGCCCGCGGACAAAGGCCGTGAAAGTGTTATTGCCGCTGTAGTTGCCTGCAAATTAAACGAACATCAGTTAAAAAAACTGATGCTGGAAAAACTTGAACCTTACGCGATGCCACGCCGGATAAAAATTGTTTCCTCCATAGCCAGAACCACCACCGGTAAAATCGACCACGGCAAAATCGAACAATTTTTCTTTCTTAAAGAAGAATAAACTGCCTATAAAACAAGACCTTACCGACGCGTATTATTTTATAATTATAGTAAGATATTTTATTAAGTAAGTTTTTAATCTGTTGAAAAGTAAAATTTGAAAGAGAACGAGGATGAAAAACAAACCAGTAATCTTAGTTGTTGATGACCGGCTCCAAAACATTGAACTGCTCGAAGCATATCTTGCCCCGCAGGGTTATGAAATTGTCGAGGCGACAACTGGTGAAGAAGCACTGGAAAAATTTTCCAGCAATAAAATCGATCTGATTCTGCTAGATGTAATGATGCCCGGGATGAACGGATATGAGGTTTGCAGAAAAATTAAAAAAGATTCGAATAACACATTCCTTCCGATAGTCATGCTGACCGCTCTTGGTAACATGGAGGCAAAAATCGAGGGGTTTGAAGCCGGAGCGGACGACTTTCTGAACAAACCTTTTTCCGAGATCGAACTTGTCGCCCGTGTGAAAAATTTGTTGAAAATAAAATTTCTCCACGATGAAGTGGAGTTAAGGAATCACCTGGTATCCAGTATGTTGCATCGTTATGTAAACAGCTTCGTTATTGAACAGATACTCGCCAACCCCGAGAAATATTCTGAATTGGGTGGTGAGAGAAAAGAGATTGCGGTGTTTTTCTGCGATATACGTGGATTTACCTCTCTTTCCGAAAACATTAAGGCGGCTGAACTTATTCATTTGCTCAACAGCATATACAAGGAACTTACAGGAATCGTTTTCAGAAACAAAGGTACATTTGATAAATATATGGGCGACTGCATCATGGCTTTCTGGGGCGCCCCGACGGATATCGAAGATGAAACGTTATGGGCAATCCGGGCCGGCATGGAAATGCAAGTGGCTTTTGAAGATCTAAAACAAGGATGGCCGACGGAGTTGAAAAAACTAGGGATCGGCATAGGGATAGACTACGGCGAGGTAGTTGTTGGAAACATAGGGACTGAAGAAGCAATGAATTATACTGTCATTGGCGATGTTGTAAACACCGCTAAGAGAGTAGAGTTAACAGCACGCGCCGGCCAAGTCCTCATTACAAAAAATGCTCTATCGCGAGTCGAAGGAAAAATAAATATTCGCGCACTAAAGCCGGTTAAACTAAAAGGCAAGTCGTTGCCCGTTGAAACTTATGAAGTTTTAAAGGTTGAGAAAGAAGAGCCTCGGGATAGAAGATTAAAGTTAAACCAGTAATCTTAACTGTTGATGACCAGCCCCAAAACATTGAACTGATCGAGGCACATCTTGAACAAAAAAGCCCGTTTTCGTAAAAACGAGCGGGATATTCTGGCTAGCACGAAAAGACGATAACGTGCAATGGGAAGAATATATATTTTTGCCGTAATCTTGATTAGAATTCATACCTAGATTACATCTACAAAGTTTCAGTAGTGGGCATTTGTCTGAATTGAGGATTACTGGTTGAAAGGTGCAATAGTTTTAGCAATAAAAAAAGCGGCTGAATATTCAACTTCAACCGCTTTATCAAAATCTTACCCAAATCAGTTACAGTTTATAGTAAATCCCACTGGATCATTATTTTCAAATTTACCCGTAAACTGCTTACCATTATTACAAGTGAAAGTTCCTTTACCGTTCAATTTGCCATTAACAAATTCCCCCTCATATTTATCGCCATTTTCATAGGTGCGAACTCCTTTATATGTTCCGGTAGGGAGGCTTGGAACAGAAGCATTCCCAGGCAATGGTTGTTTCTTCAATTCCAGCACGTAACCCGGTGTCTCCTTACGGTTGGTCTGCCGGCAAACAACTTCATCCGATAACATTGACTTGAACTTCCAGTCGTACTCAAGTGTCATGCGATTGTAAACGATACGAATTTGACTGGCAACAACGTCAACAGTGCCTTGGAAGTCGCCTTTGCGTTCCGGCATTTTACAGTCATTAACAGTACCCGCAGCCTGCAGGTACTGACCGGAGATTTCATCGCCAACCAGCGTACCGGAGAAAACCAGCGGTACATCCGCCATCGGGGAGGTATAGGATTGGAACGCTACATTCATGACGAAAATGTCGTCACCCACCCTGTCTCGCGTCAACTGGAAGTGCGCACCATCCAACTTCATTTTAAAAGTCTGCCCGTTAGGGCCGTTCCATGTACCCTCAAGCGTCGTGGCTAGTTTCTCGCGCTCGAGCCGGTATTCCAGCTTAAAAATCTCATCCCGCACCTTTGCAGCATCGGGTGATTTCGGCGCAAGATCAAGATAGCGCTGGAAGCTTTTTATCGCTGATGTAATATCTCCGGCCTTGGACTGCACGCTCCCTAGGTTGTAATAAATGTCGGGCCAATCCGGTGCCAATTTTGCCGCCTGCTCAAACTCCTTTACTGCAAGAGCATAATCACTGGCTGATTTCGCCATCTCTACCGCAGCCATTCCACGCGCCATGTAGCGTTGTGCCTCGTTGGACACCGTCGCTGCTGGTGTTAAAGAACCCCAGGATATCAATAACAACACACCGATCAAACGCCCAATCTGTCTTCGATTCATTTTTATCCTCTCTTCCTTTCCGGACTATAAGATTAGCGATTCTTTCATTTTCATTACCAAGGTTTTGTTTTTAATCATGGGTTAATTCTTCTTTAAGCTATTTTCTTCTTTGTTGATATTCAGTCGTTTCACCATCAATGTAAGTTTCTAAAAAGCACATGGCCTCTCATTAACAGAATTGATTGTTTTGGCATTACCATAAAGGGGTGACCAGGAAGTATGGCGAGTTATAAAAGTCTGCAGGGCTAAAATCAACACCCAAGCTCACCTTTATCCGATCTCCAGACTTTGGAATATTCCGACCGGTCGCATTGATTAGTGCCCAGTCGGCTTCCGAGCAGACCACATTCTCTTTACCCCACGCACCATAGTTTGTGCCTAAATCTAATAGGGCTTTGCCGGTTGGGTTCCAGTCGGGATTCCAGTAAATGGTTTTTTCATTGCGGTTCTTTTGTGCCATATCCACTGCCGCGGAGAAAAGCAGTTTTGCTTGATCGGGCTTCAACGGCTGTGCTAGTTTGGCCACATTAACCCCACGGGGGCCATACAACGCTAGGAACTCATCTTCAGAAATAATACGCGGACCCTCAGCGGGTTGATTATCTAATAAGAGTTTCTTGCCGTTAACCTCCTTGAGATAGATAACCGTATGCGATGCACTAGACGGATTGCCCCCGGATAATTTATTGTCTGCATAAACGATTGCTTTAGAGGCTTTTTCTCCCTCAATGAGTAGCACGTCACCGGCCTGTAATTCATTAAAAGTTTTCCATGGTGGTGGGGGGGTATTCGTCTTGAGCGACTTGGAGATCGCACCAGCATACTTGTTTGGCTCCCTGAGTCTCTGTTCAATAAGCTGTTTCTGTTTCTTCATCCATTCGGCGTTGAGCTTCTCAAACTCGTTTTGTTCCTGTAAAATATTCGGATCAACCGATCCCGTGCCGGTCTTCAGCCCAAGCGTACCCGTACTGTTCCCCTTGAAAGTCCCCAGGAGTTTGTCCTTCTCCTCAGCAAACTTCTTCTGTCGTGCAAGCTCCAGTTCTCTTTCCTTCTGCTCACTTTGCAGCTGGAGTTGCCGCTGCTTTTCCTGTTCGCGCGCCGCAGCGCCATTGTCCCCGCTGGGGCGACTCGGCGTGGGAGGCGTGTAAGATGGGGTGTCGAAACCAGAGCAGTAGGAATTATTCCGCTCAAAGCCTGCGCTGGAGCTTCTGTATGATTCGCATTGAGGTTGCGTAGAGAAATTTCCTCTCCCTCCGGACCCGAACATCCCTGCCACCTTGCCTGTGTAATAAACCTTCCAGTCGGCAAAGGCGGCATCGGGTGCAACAAAACTAAGCGTCAGAATGATGATCCCGATGATTCTGATTTGGTTCATGATCATTTCCTTTCTTCTAAGAACTTGCTTCTTATGTAAGGAAGTATATGGAGAGCTGTCTTGTAAGTCAATTAATATTGACAACAAAAGGTTAGGCGTTGTGTCGATGTTTGTAGGGCGTGAATTCTATTTATTGCTGATTCAAGTCAAACATTATCTTTAATGGAGACGTTTTGCTGACTTCAGGAAGGAATATCTAAAATGGAAGTACATTTTTACTGTTCGCAACGATTCGCTTACATCACTAAACCTAAAAAGCCCAACTCCCTAGAAGTTGGGCTTTTTTATTCTGGCTCCCCAGCGCGGACTCGAACCACGGACATGGTGGTTAACAGCCACCCGCTCTACCGACTGAGCTACTGAGGAACACGGTTTTTTCGGTAACACTTCAAATTACTTCCACAGTATCGTTGGTTAATCCCGCCTAGGCGGGACTACTGGGAAACAAATTTTACCGGCAATCCATACAGATACCAAGCTCCTTAAGCGGAACACCGGTTTTTTTACTGATATATTTGAGTTGATCTACGGGCGCAAAGTATCGGCCGCAGGTATCACATGTTTTCATTTTAAAGGTGCGTTCCCAGATTTTTCTCTTGTCACCGGTGGTGAACATTTCAATATGACCGGTGGGACAAACATAGGCGCACGCGCCGCAGCCGATGCAGGCGTCCGATTTTTCATTATAAGGAGTGCCAACGGTTTTATGTGAGCCGCGGGAAAAAAGACCGATGGCGCTCACGCCGACAACTTCTTCGCAAACACGCACGCAGGAACGGCACAAAACACATTTGCCTTTATCCGAATCGGCGATAAACCGCGCCTGCGGCTCTACGCAAAGTTCCTTAGCTAACTTCTGCAGCACATCGGATTCAGGGCAGCGCGCCAGCAGTAATTCCATAACCAGGCGGCGGACATTTAGTACTCGTTCGCTTTTTGTATCCACAATCAGGCCTTCTTCCGCAGCATAAAGACAGGAGGTAACTATCCTAGTTCGATTTCCTTTTTTAATTTCAACAACACACAGTCTGCACGCACCTGATCGTGACACAGCCTCATGGGCACAAAGAGTGGGAATTGTGATGCCCGCACCGCGAATTACTTCCAGCAGCATCGTATCTTCTTTTGCTGTTATATTTTTGCCGTCAATAATCAAATTTACCATGATTTATCCTACCTCTACTTCACGTTTATTGCGTCAAATTTGCAGCTCTCGATACAAGCGCCGCAACGAGTACATTTATCGTTATCAATCTTATGGGCCTTCTTCTTTTCACCGCTGGTTGCCTGCGTTGGGCAAACCTTAATACACATTCCACAGCCGGTGCATTTTTCGGGAATAATGCTGTAGGTAATGAGAGCCTTGCAAACACCCGCCGGACAGCGATGATCTTTGATATGCGCTTCATACTCTTCCCTGAAATATTTGATGGTGCTGAGCACCGGGTTCGGAGCGCTGCCGCCCAGCGCGCACAGGGAGCCGTCGGCAATCGCCTGGGACATGGTTTCCAGAAGCTCCACATCTCCTTGCCTGCCTTTTCCGGCGCAAATGTCTTCCAGAATATTGTTCATCCGGCGAACACCTTCACGGCAGGGCACGCATTTGCCGCAGGATTCCTCCTGAAGGAAAGCGAGGAAGTATCTGGCGACATCCACCATACAGGAACGGTCGTCCATAACGATCATGCCGCCCGAACCCATCATCGAGCCTACTTCATAGAGTTTATCGAAATCAACAGGAATATCCAGCAAGCTCTCCGGAATGCAGCCGCCTGATGGTCCGCCGGTCTGCACGGCTTTGAACTTGCGGCCGTTGGGAATGCCGCCGCCCATGTCGTAGATGATTTCGTAGAGTGTAGTGCCCATCGGAACTTCAATAAGTCCTGTGTTTTTGATTTTGCCGACAAGCGAGAATATCTTTGTTCCCTTGGAGCCTTCGGTGCCGATTGCGGCATACCAGTCCGCTCCGCGATTTATAATCAGTGGTACGTTGGCCCATGTTTCCACATTGTTGAGCGCTGTGGGTTTGTCCCACAGGCCTTTTTCCACAGCGTGGACATATTTGGCGCGCGGTTCACCGGCGCGGCCTTCGATCGAAGCAAACAGAGCGGATGATTCACCACAGACGAATGCTCCTGCGCCTTTAGTAATATGAATATCAAACGAAAAATCCGTGCCTAAAATGTTTTTACCTAAAAGCCCCGCATCCCGGGCAGCCGCAATCGCCAACGTCAGATGCGTCACCGCCAGCGGATATTCGTGTCTCACGTAGATATATCCGTCTTGCGCGCCTACAGCGTAAGCGCCGATGATCATGCCTTCGATGATGCTGTGGGGATTGCCTTCCATAAGGCTGCGGTCCATATAGGCTCCGGGATCACCTTCGTCTCCGTTGGCGATGACATATTTTGGTTCGCCTTGCGCTCTGCGCGCTCCTTCCCACTTGACGGCCGCAGAAAAGCCTCCGCCGCCGCGACCGCGAAGCCCTGCCTTCTTCACTTCGGAGATAACGCCTTCAGGTGTCATCTCGGAGAGCGCTTTGCCCAGCGCCTGGTAGCCATCGATTGCAAGATAATCATCGATCCGCGTCGGGTCAATCATGCCGTTGCGGCCGAACACCACACGGAGCTGCTTCTTGTAGAAGGGCAAGTCTTCTTCCCTGAACAGGGTTTTTGTCGTGTCCGGATCGCGGTAGAGCAGCCGACCTATAACTTCCCCTTTGGCCACGGTTTTTGCAACGATTTCCGGCACGTCTGCGACTTTTACCTGCTGATAAAAATATTTATCGGGATGGATTACTAACATCGGTCCTTTTTCGCAGAAGCCGAAACAACCGGTGGCGAGGACTTCGACGTTCATGTTCTGTTTTTTTAATTCAGCCTCGAGTGCCTCTTTGACCTTGAGACTGCCGTATGCGCGACAACCGGTGCCGGCGCAAATCGTAATAAACTTTTTATTCGGGCCGTAATTTATTCTCAAATCATCCTGAAACTGGCGGGCTTGAATATCGGGAGTATTTTTCATCGCTGCGCGCCCCCCTCTTTGATTTTTTCAATAAGTTTATCTACCTTGTTCATGGTCACTTGGCCATGGTAGTCGGCATTAATGAGCACAACGGGTCCCAGTGCGCAGGCGCCGACACAGTTAACCGTTTCGAGCGAAAACTTTCCATCGGGCGTCATTTCACCCGGTTTGATACCCAGCGTGCGTTCGAACTTATCCTGAAGGGCGGAAGCACCGCGGACATGGCAGGCAGTTCCCACACAGATCTTGACTATATTTTCACCGCGCGGTTTCAAACTAAAGGCGGTGTAAAATGTGGCCGCTTCATACACACGGCTTAAAGGTACATTCATGGCTCTCGCCGCCGTCTTCAATGCTTGTTTCGGAAGGTAATTAAACGCTTCCTGAATATCCTGCAAAACGCCAATCAGGGAACTTTTATCTTTCCCGTGTTTCTTGACAATTTCTTTTGTTTTTCCCACAACATCACTGGCTTTTTTCATTCTAAATTCACCTCAATATTCTTCAGGGTTTCCCCAATTTTTTAATCCCAGGCCTTAAGGTGCTTGGCTTTGTGCAGTATCCTCTGATGTTCGCTTTCTACTTTCTTCTGAATATCGTTGACTTCTTCTTCAGTCAAGTGACGGAAACGTCCCTGCCCCTTGAAATAATCTTTGATCGGTTTTAATTTTTTTGGCATTTCTGAAGAAACCTTATATTTACCGTTTTCTACTTCATACAAAGGGAAAACTCCGGTTTCCACAGCCAGACGACCCATGGCAATGGCTAAATGAGAGCCGCAGCGCCAACCGGTCGGACATACTGAAAAACAATGAATGTAAGAAGGGCCTTTGATGCTTTTGGCTTTTTCCACCTTCCGGATAAAATCCAGCGGATAACTGGGGCAGGCCGTGGCCACATAAGGCACGCCGTGAGCAACCATAATTTCCGGCATATTCTTCTTCCATGTTTCTTGTCCGGAGCTCATTTTCCCCGCCGGCGCTGTTGTAGTTGATGCTCCCATCGGTGTACCGCTGGAGCGCTGAATGCCTGTGTTCATGTAAGCTTCGTTGTCAAAGCAGACAAACAACATGTCATGGCCGCGTTCCATCGCGCCGGAGAGCGCCTGAAAGCCGATATCCATCGTACCGCCATCGCCGGCCATGCCTACAACTTTAATATAGCGGTCATCGATTTTCCCTTTCCTGCGCAATCCCGCAAGCCCAGCTTCAACTCCTGCGGCCACTGCCGCCGCGTTTTCAAAGGCAACGTGAATCCAGGGAACCTCCCAGGCCGTTGTCGGATACATGCTCGATACAATTTCCATGCAGCCGGTCGCGGAAGCAATTATGGTATTTTCACCAAGAGCCTTGCACATCAGCCTTACCGCCAGCACCTCGGCACAGCCCGTGCAGGCGCGATGGCCGGCAGACAATAATTCTTTTTTGTTAATCAGCCGCGGGGCATATAAATCAAAATTTTCTACAATATTCATGATTCTCTCACTCCCCAATATTCATAAGTGTCCACTGTTTTTTCAGCACTGTATGGAATTACTCTTTCAAACATGCCGATAAAATCTTTTACGGTTACATCACGTCCGCCCAGCCCGATAATATAATTGTAAATAGCCGGATGATGAACGCCGGAATAAAGAGCAGACTTGATTTCCGAAAAAACGGGACCGCCGGGACCGCCGAAAGAAACGGCACGGTCGGTGACAATAAACTTCTTCGCGTTTTTCAGCGCTGCTTTGATTTCTTCAAAAGGAAAAGGCCTCCATAGCCGAAGCTTGATCAGGCCTGCCGAAACTCCCTTTGCCCGCAACGCGTCAATGGCCATTTCCGCCGTTTCACCCATGGAACCCATCGTTAGCATGAGAATCTCTGCGTCTTCGGCCTTGTATGTTTCCACCGGCTTGTAGGAGCGCCCGAAAATTTTAGCCCACTCGTCCCAAACTTCCAGAATTACTTTCTTGGAATTTTTCAGCGCTTCATCTTTTGCTTTCTGCATTTCCGTAAAATAGTCGGACATGGCAAATGCGCCCATCGTTACTGGCTTGCTGGGATGCAGTGTAGCATAAGGTACGCGCGTCGGCAGAAATTTATTCACCAAATCCTGATCTGGTAATTCCAAAGGTTCCACCATGTGCGTCAACTGAAAACCATCGATGTTTACACACACAGGCAAATTTACATCTTTATGTTCGGCAATCTTGAAGGCCTGAATAGATAAATCAACCGCTTCCTGACCGTTTTCCACAAACAGAGAAATCCAGCCGGAATCGCGCTGCGGCATGATATCGGAGTGATCATTGAGAATATTTAAAGGGCCGGAAACGGCACGATTGGCAATGCCCATGACAATCGGCAACCTCATGCCTGAAGCAATGGGCAGAAGTTCGTGCATCAGCATCAAGCCCTGAGAACTTGTTGCCGTATAGACACGAGCTCCGGTACCGGACGCGCCGATTACCGCGCTCATTGCCGAATGTTCTGATTCCACCGTGACGAATTCCGCATTTATTTTGCCATCAGCTACAAGATCGGAGAGATGTTCAGCAATATGCGACTGAGGCGTGATGGGATAAACGGCCGCCATATCAATATCGCACTGACCTACTGCTTCCGCCACGGCAACTGCCACTTCCATTCCAACGCGCTTGGCCATGCTTATTTCTCCTCCACTATTGTTATCGCCCGGGGCCAGCATTCATGAGCACAAATACCACACCCTTTGCAGTAATCCATATTTGCCTTAAAAAAACCATCTTCGCTTTGCTGGACACAGCCTTCCGGACAAAACACATAACAGATACCGCATTTGATGCATTTTGCATCGTTCCAGACAGGCCTTTGCGCCCGCCAGCTTCCTGTATGATATTCACTGGCGCTGCCTGGATCGAAAACAACGCACCCAGTTGTAATTTCCTGCCAGGTAGCCAGTCCTATTCTCTTTGCCATAATTCTAATACCTCTTAATTACTGATTTTAATTTCTTCGTAGGCTCTTTTCATGGCCGTTAAATTCTTCTGGGCTATTCTGCCAAACCGGTGTTCCACCGCTTCTTTCATCGCCTCAAGCCCCATGACACCGATAACCTTCAATAGCGCCCCGATCATCGTGGTATTGGCAATAGGCACTCCCATTTCCTTACGGGCAATTCCGGTTCCGTCAACGGTGGCTACAATACCGCTGAAGTTAAGATCTTTTTTTATTTCGTCGGGAGTTTTCGTTGTGTTCACTATCAACTTTCCACCGGGCTTTAAACCGTCAATGACGTTCACCAAGCTGAGCAAACTTGCGTCCAGCACGATCACAACATCCGGCTCGTAGATTCCTGAACGGACTTTGATTTTCTTTTGATCAATCCGGCTAAAAGCGGCAATAGGCGCTCCTCTTCTTTCCGGACCAAAACTGGGGAATCCCTGCGCGTAATTTCCAGCGCTGATAGCCGCCACGGCAAGCAGTTCCACCGACGTCACCGCCCCCTGGCCGCCACGAGCATGCCATCTAACTTCTATCATTTATCTACATCTCCCTAACTGGATTGTTTATTCATTGGTTAAAATGAAAATACTGTAGATTCCTAATATATTAGTATTTTTCTGTCAATAATTATTAACTTGCAAGAAAAATGCTAATAATTAAGAGGTGATCCGCCATTTTTTTTGCTCCTCGGCGTACAAATCATGACCGGCAGAATCGTTAATAACAATGACTGGCATATCAACAATGGTTAATTTTCTAATTGCCTCTGGACCGAGGTCATCGTAAGCAACAATTTCCACCCTTGTTAAGCATTTTGCGGTCAAAGCGGCAATACCGCCAATGGCGCCAAAATAGACAGATTTATATTTTTGAATGGCCTCAATAACTTCGGGCGAACGATTGCCTTTTCCGATCATTCCCTTAAGACCATTTTCGATAAGCTTCGGGGTGAAGGCATCCATACGGTAGCTGGTTGTCGGACCGATAGAACCGATGATTTTGCAGGGCGGCGTGGGAGTCGGAGCTGCGTAAAAAATTACCGTCCCTTGCAAATCTATGGGCAGCTTTTCACCTTTCATCAGAGCTTCGTACATACGCTTGTGAGCCACGTCGCGGGCTGTATAAACTTCGCCGCTGAGCAAGACCATATCACCCGCATACAGTGACGCAATAACATCGTCAGTTAAAGGTGTATTAATTTTGCGTTGTGTTGTCTCCCTAGTCATAACAAATTTCCTGAATACTTTATTCTTTAAATTAGAAAATTTGGACGGCTTTGTCAAAAGCTCCAGATGCAAGGCGCGCAAGTCCTGAGAAGTGAGGCGTATTTTTTCATACGCTGTAACGCCGAAGGACGAAGCGCAACACAACATATGGACTTTTTACAAAGTCGTTTCCTTGTGTCTCGCTACATGACACTGTATATTCACCGCCACCGGCAGCGACGCGATATGGCATGGCATCATTTCAACATTGACTGCCAGCGTCGTAATTCTGCCGCCAAGACCGCCCGGTCCAATTCCTGATTTATTTATGCTTAAGTAAAGCTCCTTTTCCATTTGCACCAGCCGCTCATCTTTGCTGTTAGCTTCACCCACCGGCCGTAGCAAAGCCTTCTTGGCCAGGATGCACGCCTGTTCCAGCAATCCGCCAATGCCGATACCAACAATAATAGGTGGGCAGGGATTGGCGCCGGCCTGATCAATTGTTTCCAGAATAAATTTTTTAATGCCCTCAATTCCTACTGCCGGAGTGAGCATTTTTGCGGCACTGACATTTTCACTGCCACCACCTTTAGGCATGGCGATAATTTTCAGACGGTCGCCTTCGACAATATCGATATGAATAATCGCCGGTGTGTTGTCCCCGGTATTTTTTCGAGTGAGCGGATCGCAGACTGATTTTCGTAAGAATCCTTTTTCATAAGCCTGCCGCACACCTTCTTCAATCGCTGTCCGTAAATCTCCACCGACAATGTGAACATCCTGCCCGATTTCAACAAAGAGAACTGCCAACCCCGTATCCTGGCAAATAGGCATTTTACTTTGCGCGGCAATTTCAGCATTAGTAATTATCTTTTCCAAGACCTGACGCCCCAGCTCTGATTCTTCTTTTTTCAGGGAAAATTGTAGCGCGGCGACAACATCCGCACCCAGACAAGTATTGGCCTCGATAAAAAGATCCCTTACAGTTTTGGTAATACGCTTAACGTTGATCCGCCGCAAAGTTTTCCTCGTTTTCTTTTCCATAAGAAATTAACCCACAAAAAAATACTTATGCATTAGCTTTAGTACTGATATTTTTTAAAATGAATAATGGGCTCATGAAGAGCGAATCGAAGATTTTTTCGGGCACTGATGCCCGGAAAAAGATTCTGAGCACGAAAGAGACCTTTATTCATTTGTATAAATTACATGCCGCGGCGGAATTCCAACGATTTGGAAATCGTCATCTTATCTATATATTTCAAATCCCCGCCCATCGGTACGCCCATCGCAATCCGTGTAAACTTAATATTATGATCTTTGAACATTCGGGTAATCAGAAGTGCCGTTGATTCGCCGTGAACATTGGGATTGGTGGCTATAATCAATTCTTTAACCTTGCCTTTGTTGATCCTTTGCAGAAGCTCTCCTAAACGCAGATTTTCCGGACCAATACCGTCTAGCGGCGCCAAAGCTCCGTGCAAAACATGATAAGTTCCCTGAAATCCTCCACTCTCCTCGATTGCCGCGAGCGCATCCGGTTCTTCCACTATACAAATAACGCTTTGGTCCCGCGCGGGATCATGGCAAATGTTACAAACCTCATCTTCTGTCGGGTTTAAGCAAATCCGGCAGAGCCGAATTCTTTTTTTAACTTCAATAATACTTTCCGCAAGTTTTTTTACATCGTCTGCTGTGGCGCGTAAAATATAATTTGCCAGCCTGGCAGCAGTTTTTTCGCCGATACCGGGCAGCTTGGCCAGCTCCGCAATCAGTCGTTTAATGGGTTGTGCGTATGCTTTCATAAAATACCTTGATAGAGTCTGAATTGATAATTAAGTTATCATTATTCGAATGGCATCGCAAAAAGTTCCAGAGGCAAGGCGCGCAAGTCCTGAGAAGTGAGGCGTATTTTTGTATACGCCGCAACGCCGAAGGATGAAGCGCAACGCAGCATATGTGACCTTTAGGTTATTTTCCGGTGTCATTACATGCCCATTCCAGGGATATTCAATCCTCCGGTAATTTTTGCCATCTCCGCAGAAGCCATTTCCTGCGCCTGACGAATTCCCTCATTGACTGCCGCGGCAACAAGATCCTGCAACATATCTATATCTTCAGGATTAACAACATCCTTTTCAATCTTCAGTGATACAATTTCAAACTTGCCGTTCACTATAACACGAACCATCCCGCCACCAGCCTGAGCCTCGACGGTTTTTGTCTCTAATTCCTGCTGGAGCTGACCCATCCGCTCCTGCATCTTTTTTGCCTGCTTCATAATATTGCCGAAATTCTGCACTTTTTCTATCCTCCCTGTTTTTGATCCCGTTATAAATATTACACCTTGCACTACGACGGGAATTGCATTGTAAAAATATTCCCGCGAGAGTTTCTAACGGGACTTGTCAGTTCGTGGTTTTATCTCTACTATCTGGGCATCGGAAAATTCATCCAGAACTTTTTGTAAAATAGGATGGTTCATTGCCTCGCGTTTGATATCGATTATGTTATTGGCTTTACTACGCCCATTACTACCGTTACCATTTGCTTTTTGATTCTCGTCTATCTGAATTTTCAGCGTTACATTTTCCTGAAAAAAACTCCCGGCAATTTGTTGCAATTGCTCCTTTTGCGTTTTTTCGCTGATGTTTTCCAAAAAAAGGTAGCCCTTGGGAAAACCCAGCGTCAGCAAGCCATTTTCATAACTTAAAATTTCCGCAGAGTCGATTTTTGCTCCCAGTATCGCGCTTTCCTTTTTGATAAATTTCTTCAAATCATTCCCAATAGTTGCCATGTCACCCGTCGGCTTATTGGGTTTGGCGATATTGATTTCCGTCCCGTAATCAGCCGGTATTTCTTTTACCGGTTTGTTTGCTGAAGGTTGCGGCACAATATTGACGGCGGTCGCAGGCAATCCCTTGCTTAGTTTTTGTTCGAGTGCTTCAATTGTTGAAATAATTTCACCTAAAGGAATTATTGGTTCTAAATAAGCCAGCCCGACAATGACGGTCTCCAGTTTCATCCGCGCCTCCTGGCTGCGGCGGAAACTGTCTTCTTCTTTAATCAGGATCTCCAAATAGCGCTGTAATGTTTCCCGCGATGTTCCCTGCACCTGATTTTTCAGTTTTGAAATTTGTTCTGGAACAATATCAAAGGAAGAACTGCTATCCGCGGCAATTTTAACCAAAAGCATATTGCGAAAATGTTTCAGCATCATCTGGTAAAAGTGCTTCATGTCGATTCCGGCAAGGTAGGCTTCTTCAAGGATAGTAAGGCACCTACCTGCATCTCTCTGTAATACAGCCTCGGAAAGGCTGAAGAGATATTTGCGATCCACCAGCCCCAATATTTCTTCCACATCGGTATCGGCTATTTTCATGCCGGCATAAGATATGACCTGATCAAAAATACTCTGGCCGTCGCGCATGCTGCCATCACCGGCTTCGGCAATCCAAATAAGCGCGGCCTGGCTTATTTCAATTCCTTCTTTGGCTGCAACCATGCCCAGATTCGCGGCGATTTCCGCAAGTGAAATCCGGCGGAAATCGTAGCACTGGCAGCGGGAAAGAATCGTAGCGGGAACTTTATGGGTTTCGGTTGTGGCAAAAATAAAAATTACGTGGGCCGGCGGCTCTTCCAGCGTTTTCAAAAGCGCGTTGAAAGCAGGTTGAGTCAGCATGTGCACTTCATCAATAATGTATATTTTGTATTTGGCGGCAGCCGGAGCAAACCTGATATACTCCCGCAGCTCTCGAATTTCATCAATGCCACGGTTGGAGGCACCGTCAATTTCACGCACATCCAGCGAAGACCCTGCGGTTATTTCTTTGCAGTTCGAGCAGACATTGCAAGGTGTGGCCGTCGGACCTTTTTCGCAATTGAGCGATTTAGCCAAAATTCTCGCCACCGAGGTTTTTCCAACACCACGCGGACCGCTAAAAAGAAAAGCGTGTGCTACCCGCCCTTTACCAATAGCATTGCTCAAGGTTTTGACGACGTGTTCTTGACCGGCAACATCTTCAAATGTTTGCGGACGAAATTTGCGTGCTAAAACTAAATATTCCAATTGCACTCCTGATGCCAATTCGCCTTCTTCGGCTAACTTTGTTGGCCTCGTCCTCGGCTTCCTCAACGTATGTACAATACGTCTCGTCGCCTCCTCCTTGCCGCCTCGTTATCCTTTGAAATCGAAATGGCATTAATTTAATTGGTGACCGGGTTTACCGCAACACATGGTGGTATTTGCTGCCGCTGCTTCCTTCCGGACCTGACGGGGTTCACAAGTAACCATTGCGCGGGACCCGGCCGCACTATATATTAGACTCTTAATTGATAAATGAACAGGAATCAACTCAATTTTTTTCTTAATGAGACTCCAATTTCAGTGCACTTCGTTTCTGAAATTGGTAAGTCGAATTATCCCGCAAAGCGGAGGATATGATACTCCATCAACTGCTGCAAAATCGGTCACCTATCTTTACTTTGGGGTTCATATCCGTGGATGATTTTCCGCAGGCATTACTATTATCAAATACGACCATTATGCAATCAGCGGTTATTGTTTTATTCTTAAATAACAGCTTGATATGAACTTTAAAAATTTTCAGTAATGCCAGCAGATTAATGGCGGAGAGAGGGGGATTCGAACCCCCGGTACACCTTTGAGGGCATACACACGATTTCCAGTCGTGCTCCTTAAGCCGCTCGGACATCTCTCCGGTTATTTCAATATTTTTAATCATTGAGACGTAACATATTACGCCTTTACATCTATTTCTGGCGGAGAGAGGGGGATTCGAACCCCCGTGGGAGCTTGTGACCCCCAAATCGATTTCGAGTCGATCCCGTTACGACCACTTCGGTACCTCTCCACAGATCAATATTCTGTCGAAGCGGTTACTATCCTCTTTTGCTGAAAAAATCTACTCATAATTTCCCCGCATTCTTCCCGCAATACTCCTTCCGTTACTTCTACCTGGTGATTCAACCTCTCATCAGTCAAAATATTATATAATGACGCCACAGCGCCGCATTTCGGATCACGCGCCCCGAAAATGACACGTGCCAACCGCGCCTGAATAATAGCTCCAGCGCACATAATACAGGGCTCCAGCGTAACGTAAAGCTCGGCTCCCACCAAACGGTAATTGCCCGCCTTCTCTCCCGCTTGCCTTAAAGCTAATAACTCTGCGTGTGCTGACGGATCATTCATGGTGATCGGCGCGTTATGCGCCCGCGCCAGAATATGGCCATCGTGCACCAATACGGCGCCAACGGGAACCTCGCCCACGTCATACGCTGCCTTAGCTTCTTCCAAAGCTATTCTCATGAAATCGTAATCGTTTTGCATTTTATTTCCAGGAAGAAATCCCTAACCAAGAGTCTCACTATGAGTGATATTTTCAAAGGTTCGATTATCATATTGTTGATTTTATGGCAAATGCTGTATATGATTATTCCTAGGTAAAAAAATATGGATGTAAGAAAAGCTATATTTTTGCCTGTGCTAATTTCAATTATCGGGCATGTGGCGCTGATAATGTCAACCAGTTTGCTTGATTTGCGGGAAAATGTCAAATACGCGGAAGTATATACCGTTAGCATTAAAGAACCCGACCCGCCGCGACCGCCGAAAAAAGAAGAAGTGGCAGAAGAAGAAAAATCACCCCCACCCAAGGTGGTAGAAAATATTGGCAACGCCGGTTTGCGGAATGATACAATTGACCTGAGTAGTTCGGATACCAAGTATCTGCAATACAGGCAGGATATGGCCAGGAAGCTTAGTCGCGCCTGGAAATATCCCCAAAAAGCGAAAGATGCGGGCGAACAGGGAATTGCCGTTCTTAAAATATCCATCAATTCCGATGGCAGCGTTTCGGAGGCAAATATTATCAGTTCCTCAGGTTCGGCAATTCTTGATGAAGCGGCATTGCTTGCCGCTAAATCCGCTGCTCCCTTTGGACAATTGCCCGCAGCCGATCTCACGCAGCTTCACATCTTCATCAAGTTTCTTTATGAACTTAAATACGACTACAAAAAAACAAGTTAGTGATAAATAATTATGTGTAAAACATTGACCACTGCCAGAAGAATCGCAACCGTTTGTCTCCCGCTTATTTTTATTGTGAAACTCCAATTCCGAAAGCTCGCTGCGCGGAATTGGCAAGTTGAACAATCCCGCGCAGCGGAGGGTCTAAAACCCCGCAGCTTGCTGCTGAATCTGTTTCCAAAGCTTGCTTTGGGGCTCATACCCGTGATTATCTTCCCGTGTATATCTTTTGCCTATCAGGTAACCGACGAAATAGGCCGCAGTATAAATATTTCTCCAAGTTCTCAGCGCATTGTTTCTCTTGCCCCCGGAATAACGGAAACTCTTTACGCGCTTGGTCTTGCCGATAAAATTGTGGGCGTAACCAGTTTCTGTAACTGGCCAACATCCGCCCTTCAAAAACAGCGGATAGGTGGTTTCATTAATCCATCCATAGAACAGATTGTGTCTTTAAAGCCCGACTTGATCATCGCCACTGCCGACGGTAACAGGCCCGATACTGTGCGGCAGCTCGAAAGAATCGGTCTGACGGTCTATGTAACAAACCCTTCTGATACGAATGGTATTCTCAGGAGTATTTTTCATCTAGGTGAAATAACTGCTCGCAAAAATGCCGCTGCAAAACTGGTAAGGCAGTTGCAAAAACGCCTCAGCAATATCGAAGCGCAAATCCGGTACAAAAGTAAACCGCGTGTTTTTTTCCAGATCGGCCTGGAACCGTTAATTACTATTAGCGGGAAGACTTTAATTAATGAAGTTATTGAACGTGCCGGCGGCATCAATATAGCAAGCAATGATACCGCCCGTTACCCGCGCTACAGCCCGGAAGGTATTATGGAGGGATTGCCAGACGTAATACTATTTGCACCCATGGCCAATGATAAAGAGTTTACAGCGGTGAAAAACTTCTGGCAAAAATTTGAAGGAATCCCGGCAGTAAAGAACAATCGGATTTATCCTATCAATACCGATCTTATCAGCCGCGCCTCCCCGCGCATTGTTGATGCTATTGAGAAGATGGCGTTAATCTTTCATCCGGATATCAAAATTACGAAAACAAAGTAAGGTTCTTTTATTAGGAATCGGACTTAATGCCATTCATCCTTTGATTAACTTCCTGCAGCAATTTCTTGATTTCCATTTGCTTGCTTACAGGTAATGACTCCAGCTTATCCTGCTTTGCGCTGAGTTGGGATATTTTTGATCCCAGATCGCCTAAAAGCAATTCCCAGTTGATTTTCGGTTCTGCCTCCTGCGGTTTAAATTCTTGTATTGGAACACCCAATTGCAGATTTATTTCTTCCAGATATTCCGGTATTGTTACAGCAAAACCAAATCTTTCCCGAATTAAAGAAGCCAGGCGTTCCTGTACGGAAATTTCACCGTGAACTAAAAATATCTGCATTTTCTTATTCTGAAAATTTGTCAGCCATTCCAACAACTGATCCTGTCCGGCATGCGCGGAAAAACCGCCAATTGTAAACACTTTGGCCTTTATGCTGATGTCTTCCCCAAAAAGACGAATTGTCTTCGCGCCATCCACTATCCTGCGGCCGGGGGTTCCCTCCGCCTGGAAACCGACAAAAACAATACTTGCGCCCGGTCGCCATAAATTATGCTTCAGATGATGCTTAATCCTGCCGGCATTAGCCATGCCACTTGCGGAAATCACTATCGCCGGACCTTTCATTTCATTAATTTCCATGGACTCTGCTGTTGTCGAAGAAAACTTCAGCTGTGGCAGATCCAGAGGATCTTCGCCCTTTTTTAAAAGGTCTTGTGTTTCGGAATCAAGATATGAACGGTAGCGGCGGAATATTTCTGTCGCCTTAATTGCCAATGGGCTATCCAGAAAAATCGGCAGATCTTTAGGCAGCTTTCCGGCCATGGACAAAAGATGCAATGAATAAAGAATTTCCTGCGTCCGCTCTACGGCAAACGCGGGTATAATGACTTTCTCTCCGTTTTTATAACTATAGCTGATTGCTTCCGCCAGTTCATTTAAACTGTCCTCTTCGCCCTTATGATTGCGGTCGCCATAGGTTGATTCCATAAAAAGGAAGTCCGCTTCGGCAATTGTGCTTGGATCTTCCATTAACAACTGATGGCGACGGCCGATATCACCCGAGAAAACCAGCTTTGTGGTTATGCCGTTTTCTTCGATAAATAATTCCAGTATGGCCGCTCCCAAAATATGGCCGGCATCCCTGAAATTTGCTTTTATTCCATCGGCAGGACTAAAAACACTTTCGTAAGTTTTGGTTTTAATTAACGGGGCGACGGCCTGGGCATCTTTTATCGCATAAAGAGGCTCAACATCCAGTTTTGCGCCACTTCGCTGCATTTGTTTTATTTTCCAACCGGCCTCTACTTCTTGAATATGAGCGCTATCGAGCAGCAATATTTTCACCAAGTCACCTGTTGGTTCTGTCGTATATACAGGGCCGCGAAAACCATTCTTCACCATCCGGGGCAGCAATCCCGAGTGATCAATATGCGCATGGGTAATCAGAAAAAAATCGATATGTTCCGGATCATACACGTTGATATCCCGGTTGCGCTTTTCTATTTCAGTTGTTCCCTGATGCATACCGCAATCAACAGCGAATCTTGCTTTATCCGTTTCAATAACAAAACAAGAACCGGTAACGGTCCTTGCCGCTCCAAGAAATTTAACCTTCATGAAAACTCCGCCTCAGACGATCTTTCGACTACCTTATAACGCCGCTTTACCTGCTTTTTTCAACTTCTTTGCCTCTTTTTTTTCTTTTGCCGATTTTGCCGGTTTTTTCTTTGTGTCTTTTTTTGCATCCTGTGACTTCCCCATAATTAATCCTCCCTTTAGATATTTTGATTAAAATTCATCTGCTCATCATCAGCAGTTAAATATAATATAATAGAATGTATGTATTTGGTCAAACAATTAATAACTTTATTTTCATAAAATTGCGTCACTTATATCGCTTCGGTTCACTCGCGGCATAATTCAACTAACAAATATTGCCGCACTGCGTTTGCAATATTTGAGTTTCACTACCACGGGTCTTCGACCCTCAGCTTCGCAGGATAGTTCGACTTGCCGATTTCAGTTCGCTTCACTCCTGAAATCGGAGTCTCACTACCATCCTTTTTTCCACATATCATCATCGTCGTAGATTTTTTCTTCTTCACTCGCTTCCTGAGCATCGAGCTCAAAGTCGCGCGTTGTTTTCTTTGCTTTTTGCGCGAAATATTCGCGGTACCATTCATGAGCTGTGATCATAGACATAACTTCACTAGTGCCTGTCCAGATTGAAGCCAGACGAACATCGCGGTAGATACGCTCAACAGGAAAAACATTGGTATAGGCAATGCCGCCCATCACCTGCATGGAATTATGAACTACCTTCTGACATGATTCGGTGATAAATTTTTTGCTTTCCGAAACCATGCGCCGCACTCGGTTCATATCAGCGCCTGCGTCAACCGCACGTGCTGTAACATAGGCCATCGCCCGCGCAGCATCGAGCAGCATTACGGCTTCGGCTATTTGAAAACTAACGCCTTCAAACTGATTTATCGTCTGGCCGAACGCTTTGCGTTTCGATGTATAGTTTGTGGCAATATCGAGAGCCGGACGGGCAGCGCCAATGGTCATGATTGCCGTTCCCAGGCGTTCCGGTATCATCATTGTATTGAAGACAGCGTATGCACCCTGAATCTTTCCCACCACATTTTCCTTGGGCACTTTCACATCGCGGAAGATCAGGCGGCCGGTTCCACCGCCGCGGCAACCCATGAGACCGTATAGATATTTAACTTCCACGCCCTCGGTACGGTCAACAATAAAGCAGGTTATCGCTTCCTGTGGCTTTGCTTCGGGATTGGTTTTGGCATAAACAAGGAAAAAGTCCGCACCTTCGGCCCCGACAATAAAACGCTTCTGACCGTTTAAAAGATAATAATCGCCCTTGTCTTCAGCTTTAGTTGTCGCCCCGAAAAAATCCGATCCACCACGAGGTTCGGTAAGGCATTCCGCCGCAAAAAGTTCACCCCTCAGCAACGGCTTCACATATTTTTCTTTTTGCTTATCTGTACCATGAAGAATAATCGCATCGCAAACCAGTTCCGCTCCCACACCAAAGACACAGGCAAATTCATAACCCAGAGTTCCCACCTCTTCCATTATGATGCCGGTGGCCACCCAATCCATATCACGGCCACCCCATTTTTTCGGATAGCGGCAGCCTAAGAGATTTCGCCTGGCGGCTTCCTGCAAAAACTTCTTCGGGAATTTGATTTTATCCGTATCCATGTCCAGGATCATCTGACGCGGCACCCATTTGACAAGGTCACGTGCCTCATCGCGGATCTTGATTTGCTCTTTGGTCATCATGTAATCGAACATATGCTTCTCCTTATTTTAATTTCCAATTCTGCCCGGTTGATGTCTTTCACCAGGACGGTTTTTTTTCGTGATTTCGCGCCGGCAAATATTTCCAGCTGCCTTTTCCTTAAATCAAATGTTTTTGCCAGCAGCTTGATGCAAGCCTCATTGGCCGAGCCTTCCAAAGGTAACGCCGTAACCTTGATCTTTAAAATTCCTTCCTGCACGCCCACAAGTTGCGCGTGGGAAGCATGCGGCGTGACTTGAATACCAAAAGTCAGCCCATGTTTAGATTCTCTTAACTGAAGAATATTGGACAAAAAACACCTTTCCTGACTGCATTATAAAGTACGGGCAACCTGAATTATCGTTTCCACTAAAAAATACTGCAAAAATAAAATTACCAGGATAACAATCATCGGAGAAAGATCAATCCCGATATTGCGAAAGGGAATTATGCGGCGTACTAACCGAAGTACCGGCTCAGTCGCTTTATATAAAAAGATTACGATTTGATTATAAGGGTCTGCATTGACCCATGATATTAACGCGCGGGCAATTATAAGCCACATGTAAAGCGTTAAGACAATGTCAATGATCCTGGCCAAAGCAACAACAAAATTACTTAAAACAAACATCAAAACACCTCATATCTCAGTTTAGACAGTCCTGGAAATGGACAAAGCAAAATTATTTAAAGATTCATTAAACTCTTCCGGCCTTTCCATCATCACCATGTGACCCGCGCCTTCTATCAGGCACAGTTTTGCCCCGCTGATGTTTTTGGATATTTGGCGCGAAAATTCCGGCGGCGTCATTTTATCTTCCGCCCCGCTGATAACCAGCACCTTTAAAGAAATTTTGCTTACTTCTTCCGTTATGTCAAACTTATCGCATGCCGATAAATCACCCTGCAAAACATCTATTCGCACCTGCGCCAGGCTCTTCATTAATGGCGCCATCAACCTTTCACGATTTGCTTTAGCCACAGAAAATTTGCAAATTATCTCAATTGACTCAACCGGATTTGTTTTTAAAAATTCAAAAATCGCAGGATTAACCGGCATTTTCAAGCCGCCGCCAACAGTAACAATTCCTTGAATAGTTTGCGGATAATTAAGAGCGAATTGCAGGCTGATCGCAGCCCCCAGAGAGTGGCCGACCAGAATGATGTTTTTCTGAGGCAAAATATCGAGCAGTTTTTTTACCCAAAGGCAATAACTTCCAATATCGCTTTCACCCTTGCCTTCGGAGCTGCCATGCCCCGGAAGATCAATAGCCACTACATTGTACTTTTTATGTAGCCCGGCATATTGATGTGACCAGGCGCTGTGGTCGCCGCCGGAACCGTGGATGAAAATCAGGCTTTGTTCGTACGTACCAAAATTGCTGCTATTAACCCAACAGGCGATTTTCGAAGATTCAATATTAAAATATTTCAGCATATTAAATTACTCCAATGGCAAATAAATACCACAAAACCAAAAATTTATGCAATGAATAAAGCGCTTGACCGGATTCGGGTTGACAGGATAAATGATAAAAGCGTATGAATTATAGTGGAGGGATTAGAATATGCTTAATGGGAAAAAGATAGCGATCATTGGTGGCGGGAAAATGGGCAGTATCATTGCCCAGGGTTTAATTGCTCAAAAGATTTCTTCCAGCAAAGATATTATCGTTACCGATATTGACGCCGCAAAACTGGAATTCCTGCGCAAGTCGATGAAACTGAAGGTTTCTTCTAATAATGAAAAAACTGTAAAAACCGCGGATATAATTATCCTTGCGGTTAAACCGCAGAATATGGCATCAACACTCAAGGAAATAGGTTCCGCTGTTGATAAAACCAAAATTGTAATTTCGATCGCCGCAGGGATTACGACCAAGTTTATTGAATCGCATCTGGCTTACGGCGTCCGTGTTTTAAGAGTAATGCCCAATACACCGGCGCTTATCGGCGAGGGAGCGGCGGCAGTGGCCAAAGGAAGCTGTGCTAAAAAAAGCGATGTTCAGTTGGCGCACATTATTTTTAATGCCGTGGGGATAAGCGTTGAAGTGGAGGAAGCGCTTATTGATGCGGTAACGGGGCTCAGTGGCAGCGGCCCGGCTTACTGTTTTTTGATCATTGAAGCGCTCATCGATGCCGGAGAGCAAATGGGTTTGCCCCGGGATTTGGCGGCAAAACTGGCAATGCAAACCATTTTAGGATCTGCCCGCCTCTGCCTTTCTAGTGATAAACAGCCTGCCGAGTTGAGGGAGATGGTTACATCGCCCGGAGGCACTACCGTTGCCGGACTTCAGGCGTTAGCAGATGGAAATCTCCGGGCAACAATTATTTCCGCCGTGGAAGCAGCAACGAAGCGGTCTAAAGAATTGGCTGGTGGTAAATAATAATTCCAAAAATATCCTCTATAAATCCTCATCCTTTTCTTCTGCTTCAATAACGCCGGTGCCCGGATCTTGTTCTGGAGGAACCGGCTCAACTTCGGTATGTTCAGCCGGTTGAATGAGCAGGGGGGCTTTGGGTACTGACTGATCTTGCCCCTCAAATTCAGCAAACAAAGGCATTGATGCCATAGGTGGGATGCTCTCGGACATGACACTATTCTGTGTGAATTCCGTTTCCGGTGATACTGCTACCGGTTGCATGCCATCAGGCAACGTGCTCTCCGGCTTTGTTCCCAGGGGTTTTTTTCTCCTGCCGCGATTTCTCCGGCGGCTCTTCTTTTTAGGCGCGTCTCCCGCAGTTATCGAACCGTTTTCTTCACTAACCGGCACTATACTTTCCCCATTTGTGCTTGCAGTTTCCTCTGAATAATCGGGCATCTCCGAAACGTGGTCCGCGATTTCTTTAATAGTGTGATGTGTTTCCAGTTTATCCCAGGGCATCTCGGTGCTGCCGGAAATATGTATAATCAGATCAAATGTCGCTTCCAGTTTCAAAAGTTCGCTTCTTTTATTATTAAGAATGTAGCCGGCGATTTCATGCGGCAGGATTACTCTTAATTCAGAATAGTTGCCTTTGACCACTTCCGTTTCGATTTTGCGAAACGCTCCAAGAGAAGCATATTCCAGAGATGGACGCAGGCCGCTGCCTTTGCAGTAAGGGCAGGTAGTATAACTGATTTCCTGAATGGTCGATTGTTTTTTCTGGCGTGATAATTCGAGCATCCCGAATTTAGAAATGCGTGAAAGCTGTATCCTTGCTCTATCGATAGTGAGGGCTTTTTTAAAGGCTTTTTCGACTTCCGCGATATGCTTTTTGTCCATCATATCGATAAAATCAATAACGATAAGTCCGCCCAAGTCACGCAAACGCAATTGCCGGGCAATTTCTTCACTGGCATCGATATTGGCCTTGAAGGCGGTTTCCTCGATTGTTCTTTTGGAACCACGGCCGGAATTAACATCTATCGTGATCATTGCTTCCGTTGGATTGATAATAATATATCCGCCGGATTTAAGATCCACCCGCTCCTGATATATTACACGTATTTGTTCTTCCAGTTGGAAACGGTCGAAAAGGGGAATGTTTTCTTTATAGTGATTGATCATTTTGATAAGGCGGGGCATCCCCGCTTTCATATAAGCGCGCATTTTGCGGAAGGTTTCAATATCATCAACCAGAATTTCTTCCACTTCCAGTGTCAGATAATCGCGCAGACTGCGCACGCCAAAGTCTGTTTCGTGATAAATTAAAAGTGGCGCATGACTGACATTTGCTTTTTTGTATATTTCTTTCCAAATGCGCATCAGCAATTGGTAATCGCGATGGATTTCCTGTTTGGTTCGATTGATTCCGGCAGTGCGCACGATAAATCCCATGTCATCCGGGATTTTAAGCTGGCCCATGAGATTTTTAATTTTCTGCCGGTCTTCTTCATCTTCGATTTTGCGGGAGATTCCGCTGCCCGGCTTGTTGGGAAGCAAAACCAGATATCTGCCCGGAAGAGAAATATAACCTGTTAAAAGCGCGCCTTTGTTGCCGCTGGGTTCTCTTACAGCCTGAACGATAATTTCCTGACCGGCTTTTAGCACAGGCCTGCCGCCGGTCTGGCCGTTTTCCAGATCATTTAAATATTCAGGGCTGACATCCCGAAGTGGCAGGAAACCATCTTTGCCTCCACCATAATCGACAAAGGCCGCCTGCAGGCCGCGTTCAACCTTAAGCACCTTACCTTTGTAAATATTGCCGGTAATGGGTTCTTTAACCGACATCTGGATGTTAAATTCAATGAGCTTTCCTTTTTCGTCAACGGTTGCCATGCGCATCTGCTCTTTATGCACAGCGTTGATCAACATAGTGTGTTTCATAAATGTCCTTTTTGGCCACGGCATTTTTGCAGTTATGTGCGCGGATAGACATTTTTACGTCTATCCATAAAAAATGCGGTACGGCTGTTTGTATTTTAGAGAAAGGCGCTTACGTCGCCTTTACCAATTCTTAGCACTTCAATATCGTCATCAACAAGACTGATGACGCTCGATGGTTCTGGAATAATAACGCCGCCGTCTATAATCAGGTTCACAATGCGGCCAAAATTCTCTGCTATTGTATAAGGATCGCCCAGGTCTTCGCCTTCCACCGATTTCACGCTGGTGCTGATTATCGGCTGCCCCAGTTCTCTTATCAGAGCAAGACAAATCTGGTTATCCGGTACCCGAATTCCCGTTGTCGTCCTTTTGGGTAAGATTATTTTCGGGACTAAACGAGATGCTTCCAGGATAAAAGTGTATGGGCCCGGCAAAAGCCTTTTCATTGTCTTGTAGGCGTAATCTGTGACTTTGGCGTATTGGCTGATATGTTTCAGGTCCGAGCATACAAAGCTCAATGGTTGTTTCTTGTTTCTTTTTTTTAGTTCGTAAATTCGTTCGATTCCTTTTTTGCTGGATAAATCACAACCTAATCCATAAACCGTATCGGTTGGATAAATTATTACCCCGCCCCCGCGCAACACATCAACAGCTTGTTTAATTAAGCGCATTTGCGGGTTTTGACTGTGAATAGACAGCAATGTCTGACTCCCGATTAGTTGTTGCTATATGCAACGACTGTCACATATCAGTTATTAGGCGACTTTGCAATGGCATCTTAACCAAATTGCCCGACGGATAATTATCGCGGCGCAGGTTTTTTGCTGGCCTTGTCTTTGCTGAGCTTATATTGAATACTATCAACAAGTGCCTGCCAGCTGGCTTCAATAATATTTTCCGAAACGCCGATGGTGCTCCAGAGTTCCTCGCCATCTGTAGAATCAAGAAGCACTCTGACTCCCGCGGCTGTTCCTTCTGAACCTTCCAGTGTGCGCACCTTGAAATCAACCAGGTGCATTTCTTTAATTTGCGGATAGAATTTTGTCAGCGCCTTGCGCAGTGCATGATCCAAGGCGTTAACCGGTCCATTTCCTTCAGCGGCGGTTAATTCCTCTTCACCGGCAACTGATATTTTAATTGTCGCCTGAGAAAGACAAGCGTTATTTTCTGTGCGGGAAGTGACCACACTAAAGCACTCCAGCGTGAACGGATCAACAAATTCTCCGATTGCTTTTTTAATCAACAACGAAAGTGATCCATCAGCAGCATCAAACTGAAAGCCTCTGTCTTCCATAAGTTTGACTTCATGAACAATTTTTTTACTAAGAGAACTGTTTTTATCCAGATCAATGCCCAGTTCTTTAGCTTTGTATTCAACATTGCTGCGACCGGACATATCGGAAACAAGAACACGGCGAGAATTGCCAACTACTTCGGGCTTTATATGTTCGTAAGCTTCTGAATTTTTAACCACCGCGTTGACATGGATGCCGCCCTTATGCGCAAAGGCACTGCGTCCGACAAATGGCCGCGAATTCAGCGGCAGAATGTTAGCGACATCGCTGATATAAAAAGAAAGATTGGTCAGCTGCCGGATAGATTCCGCCGGTAAACAATATTTATTCATTTTCAGTTGCAGATTCGCAATGATAGGAATTAAATCGGCATTACCGCATCTTTCTCCATACCCGTTAATCGTGCCCTGCACCATTTTGATTCCTTCCTGTACGGCGGCAATGGAATTGGCAACGGCAAGTCCGCAATCATTATGCACATGGATACCGCTGCTATTCAGAGGGATGAAATCAGAAATTTTCTTCAAAATAGTGCTGATTTCATGGGGCATAGCGCCGCCGTTGGTATCACAAAAAACAATCATGTCCGCTCCGGCAGACAGCGCAGTTTTTACAACTTTGGTCGCGTAACGAAAATTATTTTTATAGCCATCAAAGAAATGCTCGGCATCAAAAAGCACTTCTTTGCCCAAGGATTTCAGATATTCAATGGAGTCGCTGATCATGGCCAGGTTTTCTTCCAGATCAATTTTGAGAATTTCGGTCACATGAAGATCCCACGCTTTTCCAACTATAGTCACAGCGGGAGTACCGGCTTTTACCAGTGCTTTGAGATTGGGGCAGGATTCGGCGCGAATATGAGGCTTGCGGGTACTGCCAAATGCCGTTAATTTTGAATTCTTAAATTGAACAGCTTTGGCCATCTCGAAAAAGCGCATATCTTTAGGATTAGATCCGGGCCAGCCGCCTTCGATGTAATGGAAGTGGGCTTCATCAAAGCGTTGCGCAATACGCAGTTTTTCTTCCGCTGAGAAATTTATTTGCTCGCCTTGCGTGCCGTCCCTCAGTGTTGTATCGTAAATTAAAATTTGATTTTTTGTCATAGTGTGTCCTCTCTTTCAAAAAAAATCCGCTGCCGGGCTTGCCTGGCGGCGGATTAGAATCTGATTTATTGCAATTTGCAGCTATTCCACAACCAAGCCTCCTATGGGGAAGCTAATTATAATGCAACTAATTATTATCTGTGTGTTCATAGCGCCAATCCAAAATTTATGCATCTTTCCAAAAGTTACGGGTATTGAACCATCAATCCCGACACGCTACGCTATCGGGATAACTCGATTTACAAGTTTCAGTACAATTTACTTCTGAAACTTGAATCTCATTAATTTTTCTGTATTTTAATTTTTTGAGAGCATTTTGTCAATAAGAATCTAAGAAATCATTTATTCAAAAAACAAGATTTTCAAAGATGTCGTGATGTGCTACTGTAGTAACAAATAACGAAGTTAATAAAGAGGATTTTTGTCAACCCATCAGCATTCAAATCATAATAATGCCGAAGCATCTTGGGGCAAACGATTAGTTGTTTCCATGGTCATGAATCTGATCATACCTATTGTTCAGATTTATGGCGGTATTGTCGCGGGCAGTATGGTGCTAATCAGCGATGCCCTCCATAATTTAAGCGACTTCATTTCTCTGGTCATCAACTATGTCGCGCTGATTATCGGCAAACGCAGCGCGACATTCAAGCATACGTTCGGTTACAAGCGGGTAGAAATATTTGCAACCTTAATTAGTGTAGCCCTGTTGTATGGAGCTGGTTTCTATATTGCTGTTGAGGCATGGCACAGGTTTCGCGAGCCTCAGCCAATAGCGGGACAATTTGTTATCTGGATTGCCCTGTTTGGTTTTGTCGGCAATATAATTTCCGCCCTGATGCTGCATGCCGGCGCCAAAGAAAATTTAAACATGAAGAGCGCCTTCTTGCATATGATGACCGATGCTTTTACGTCTTTAGGCGTTGTGGCGCTGGGAATTGTGTGGCTTTTCAAGCCTTGGTACTGGCTTGATCCTCTGTTTTCCTGGATCATTGTGGCCATGATCTTGTACAGCGGCTGGGGATTGTTAAAAGACAGCATCCTTATTCTGATGAACGCAACACCTCATGGTATAGACTTGCAGGAGATTCAAAAGACGCTGGAAGCCATAGACGGCATCAAGGAAATTCATGATCTGCACGTTTGGAATCCTGCTGCGGAGAGTATCGCGCTGGCTGTCCATATTACTGTTCCCGATCAAATGCTGGGCAAGGTTGATGAACTGGCTCAAGAGGTACGGTTAGTGCTTTCTCGAAAATTCAAGATTGATCATCCGACTTTACAATTTGAATCCAACACCTGTAATAACGGCCAGCTATTGTGCAGTATTGCGGAAAATGGCGATAAACATCATCATCACGATTAAATACCGGAGTCTGAATGATATCAAAAAGGGCGTCAGAATTTACATCATTGTCACAAACTGCATGTGCTCAATTCCGGCGGTTCCATAATTGTAATTTTGTTTCGCTTTAAATATTCCGGAAAGCCGTATAAACGCTTACCACTGTACTCCATAACCACGGCATCAGCAGGACAATTATTCAGACAGCCGAAGCAAGCCAGACACTTCTCCTTATTAACCGTTTGCGTGGCGGGATTGATGGCTTTAGTCGGGCATTTTCTCACGCAGGTTAGACAGCCAATGCATTTTTCGGCATCAACCGTGTGCTTGCTGATGGCCTTCTTGTTCAGCCAGACCAGAGGCAGCATGCTCATTCCTTCCCGCAACGCTACTTCATATCCGATCGAAACGGTCTCCCCGCAGCCAATTCGATCCAGCGTATCCGCCGTAAAGCGGCGCACCTGATCAAACGTTGCCACATTAGGCAGATGCTGCCCGGAAATCTGTTTGGGATTGTTCCATGTGGGCGTTGGATATGTAGCAATATTCCTGAAAGCGTCCCTGCCAAAGGGAACTCCGCCCTTGTCTGCTAAAAGTTTGAGAAGGTGACAAGACGCGTTATGCTGATTTCCTTCCGGGCCGCCAAAGGAAACAAACGCTGCTACCGGCGTTCCATTAATGAAAGGAATAGTCTCCAACCAATCACTGACATTGGCGGGAGTATCATAGTAAAATACCGGCGTGCCGATTATGATTAGATCATAATCCAGCAACAGGTATTTATCAAATTCCTGCATATCGCGTACATCTACGACAATGCCTTTCCCTTTCAGTGTACAGCCGATAAGCCTGGCATATCTGCGCGTAAGGCCTGTCTGGCTATACCATAAAACCAGCGCTTTCTTCGGATTGCGTGTTTTTAATTCGGGATAAGCCGCCCGACCCTCACGCGTCAGAGTAACCGGCAGGCACAAAGCAGCGCCCACAATAGCAGTTTTTCTGATGAAGTCTCGTCGTGTATCCATATTGTCTCCTTATGCATGAAAATGATTTTGTTTGTTAATCTTGCAGCCCGATAATAAATTTATTTTCTATCCGATGGTTATTTCTGCGACTGGCCAATTTTTGTGATTGTGCCCTGAGCCGTTGCGCACAAACTCTCCGCTCCGCCAATGACCATAAAGATGTCGCAGCGGCAGACAGCTTGATTCTTTCCGGCATAGATTACTGTGGCCCGCGCAATAATATATTCGCCGATTACCCGCCTTAAATAGTTGATCTTGAATTCCGATGTGACCACGGCCGGACCCAATACACTTCCGCCTACATAGGTAAGCGCATTGTCTGCCGCATAGCTGATAACTCCGCCGTGCAAAAATCCATGTTGTTGTTTGAGTTCTTCTTTGATGGGGATTTTCAATTCGGCGCTGCCTTCAGAAAAGCCGGTTAACTCAGCTCCCAGCAGCACACTGAAGGGTTGTAAGGCAAGCACTTGTCTCCCCAATTTAAGCATGTCGTCCATCAGCATATCACTCCTTTGTGTTATTAGAAAGCGGCACTACTCCAGCCGTTTTTTAAAGCGGCTGATTGCACCCGAAAAGACGATGGTTCCTAAAATAGCCAAGCCCAGATATTGAGGCCAGAGCACATCAAGACCCACTCCCTTGAGAAAAATCCCGCGTATGATAACCAAAAAATAACGCAATGGATTGAGATAGGTAAGCCACTGGACGAAAGTGGGCATATTGGCAATGGGGAAAACAAAACCGCTGAGCATAAAAAAAGGCATGATAAAAAAGAAGGTGCTCATCATCGCCTGCTGCTGCGTGGCAGAAATGGTGGAAATGAAAAGCCCCACCCCCAGAGTACTCAGTAAAAATAAACATGCGGCAAAAAATAAAAGTGCAATACTGCCTTTTAATGGAATTTCAAACCAGTAAATCGCGCCGACAATTATTACTGATAATTGCGCCAGAGAAATTATTATATAGGGAATGGTTTTACCGATAATAAATTCAGGAGCTTTCATTGGAGTAACGATCAGTTGTTCCATCGTGCCTGCTTCCTTTTCCCGAATAATGGCGATGGAAGTTAAAAGCAGAGAAATAAGCATGATTAAAAAGGCGACAATGCCGGGCACAAAGAAGTACTGGCTGTCCAGATTGGGATTGTACCATGTGCGAATGCGCGCATCGATTTTACCGTAGCTCATTTGCTGCGGATACAATTCACGGATTGTGTCGCGGTTAAACTTATCGATTACAGTGACGGTGTAAGCCATTCGCATGGAGGCCATATTGCTCATAGAACCGTCGGCAATAATCTGAATTGATGCTGTTTGGCCTTTCCGAATAATGCCCGCAAAATCCGGGCCGATCGTAATGCCCATATCAACTTTCCCCCGCAGCAGAAGCTTTTCCATCTGATCATCGTCGGTTGCGTAATGGGTGATATGGAAAATGTTGCTGCCTTCGAAAGCGTCAACGAGTTTACGGCTTTCATAAGTATGTGAATGATCGACAAGGGCAACGTGAATATTACGGATATCATAATTGACCACATAGCCAAAAACTAGCATCTGTAGGATAGGGGCAACAAAAAGAGTTATCCGATTGCGCTTATCGCGAAAAAGCTGGATGAATTCTTTGCGCACCAGTTCTCTGATCCTCAGCCAGTTCATAGGCCTTCCTTTTTCAACAACAAATAGTTAAGTGAGGTAAGCAATGTAAACATAAACAGCAAAACTGACATGCTCGGCCATAAGTAGGCAAACCCGGTATTGCGCAGATAGATGCCGCCTAAAATATCGATGTAATATCTTGCCGGAACTATATAGGTAATAAACTGCAAAATGTTCGGCATATTAACAATCGGAAAAACAAAATTTGAAAGCAGAACAGAAGGCAAATACGTGATCATGATCGCTATTTGATTGGCCATCAGTTGTGATTTTGTCACCATAGATATAAGCAAGCCAAGCGATAACGCCACGCCCAGGTAAAGAGAAGTAGCGGCCATCATCAGCCAGAAACTTCCTTTCATAACTACGCCAAACAGTAATTGGCCTAAGAGAATCGCTACTAACACATCAGTCAGTCCAATAATAAAATAGGGAAAAGCTTTTCCCAACAGTAACTCCCCCGCTTTTACCGGCAGGGATTTGATTGTTTCCATTGTGCCGTTTTCATATTCGCGCGCGATGATGAGCGAGGTCAAAAGCGCGCCGACGATCATAATGATAATGGCGATAATTCCGGGGATAATAAAATTGCGGCTTTCCAAATCTTCGTTGAACCAGATGCGGATGCGTCCATCTACGGGAGGGCTTATTATTTCCATTCCCTGACGATTGAGAAAAGAAAGAAGCAGTTTTTGATTGTATTGCTCGGTAAAAGCCGTCAAGTAACCGCGAATAATACCGGCGAAATTGGGATCGCTGCCTTCAATAAGGATTTGCAGTGGAGTATCCCTATCGGCGCCTATGCTTTTCATGAAATTGGGCGGGATGACAATTACTACTTTTGCTCGGTCATGATCGAGATAATCAATGGCATCTTTTGTCTGGGACAGTCTTTCTAAAACATGGAAATAGGCAGATGCTTCCAACTTGTCGATAAAATCACGGCTGAGCTCGGATTTATCGTAATCAACAACGACTGTTTCTACGTTATCGACATCAAGACTCAGCGCATAACCGAAAAGAATAATAAGGAGTAGCGGAATCGCGAAAGCCAGATAAAGGCTACGGTAGTCACGGATCAAATGATAAATTTCTTTGCGGACGAGGGCTTTAATTCTTAAAGGATTCAAATGTCTCTCCTCGTCATTAATGCTATAAAAGCGTCATTCAAATCCGCTTGAGGCGAATCGGGACAGGTCGCCGCGATAATTTCTGAGGGACTGCCCGACGCCACAATATTACCGTCATTGATCATAATAATCCGCTGGCAAAAACGTGCTTCATCCATGTAGTGCGTCGTGACAAAGACCGTAATACCTTCGCGGGCAAGTTGCTGAATAAAATCCCAGAAATGCTGACGGGTAATCGGATCAACGCCGGAAGTAGGTTCATCGAGAAACAAAATATCCGGTTTGTGCAAAAGCGAACAGCCCAGTGCTAGTCTCTGACGCCATCCGGGCGGTAATTCCTTCGTTTGACGGTTGCGTACCTCCTGGAGACGCGCCATATTTAAAACCCAATCAATGCGCTCCTGCCATTGTAATTGCGGAACATTGTAGATTCCCAGATAAAAACGCAAATTTTCGAAGGGCGTTAAATCTTCATAGAGTGAAAATTTTTGTGACATGTAACCTATGGAGAGCTTGATTTCTTCGGACTCATTCATAATGTCGTGCCCGGCAACAAATCCCGCGCCAGACGTGGGTGTGATTATGCCGCAAAGCATGCGAATTGTCGTGGACTTTCCTGAGCCGTTGGCGCCCAGAAAGCCGAATATCTCGCCTTTTTTTACGGAAAAGGTAATTTTGTTTACTGCGACAAAAGCGCCGAATTTTTTTTCCAGGTTTGTCACGGAAATGGAATCAGAATTGGAAAGTGTCATGCGCCAGTTCTCCATCCACTTTTTTAATACGTTCAATGATTGCTTCTTCCAGAGTTTTAAAACTGCCGCGAATAATAGCGGGGGTTGCTGTATCCAGAAGAATAGAACTATGCATCAATCCCAGACTATCGCACTTCTCGCCTTCATCCAGATAGGCTGTGGAAACTATAATCGTCATGCCTTCTTTTTTCATATTGCCCAATATTTCCCAGAATTCATGCCGCGATACCGGATCAACGCCGTTGGTCGGTTCGTCTAGAATCAGCAATCGCGGTTCATGCACCAGCACGCAGGCCAACCCCAGCTTCTGCTTCATGCCTCCGGAAAGATTACCGGCCAGCCTATCCACAAAAGGCAACAAGTTGGAAAACCCCAGATATTTGTCTTTCCTCTTTTTTCTTTCAGCGCGCGCTATACTAAAAACATCCATAAAAAAATTAATGTTTTCATCGACAGTCAGATCCTGATACAAACCGAACCGCTGCGGCATGTAACCAATTAGGTTTTTGATTTTTCGCCTCTGGGTAACAACATTGAGACCGTTGACGAGAATTTCGCCTTGTGTTGGTTTGATCATGGTGGCAATCAGTCGCAGAAGAGTTGATTTGCCAGCGCCGTCGGAACCTACTAAACCAAAAATATTGCCCTTATCGACAGAGAAAGAAACGTCCTTGACCGCCTCAATAAGATTAAAGCGCAGGCTAACATTCTTAACTTCCACCATGGACCGGAAATTTTCCGGGGGAGTGATCATTGAAGCTCTCACTATTGCTCCAGCAAAGCATCTGCTGGCATTCCCGTTTTGAGCTCAAAGTCGGGATTGACTATGGATACCTTAACCAAATACACTAGCTTTACTCGCTCTTTTTTTGTCTGGATAATTTTTGGCGTAAATTCTCCTTCCGGGGAGATGAAAGATACATATCCCATATAGCTTTTGCCGGGGAATGTATCTACTCTCACCTCAACTTTTTGGTTGGGTTTAACTTTGCCAATTTCTGTTTCATCAACGAATATTTTCAGATCCACACGGGAAAGGTCGGAAATGGTTATTACTTCGCGTCCGGCATTAACAACTTCACCGGGTTCGATATTGCGGCTGGTTACTACACCATCCATCGGTGATTTTAACTGTGTATAGCTTAACTGGATCGAGGCCTGGTTTAGGGCCTCAGTGTTGACATTAATCTGAGCAATCGCTGTTTTGATATCCTGCTTGGCTGCGTCAATTCTAGTCAGATTGCCCTGAGCCAGTTTTAAAACGGATTCGCTTTCGGTAAGCTTAGATTTGGCCACTTCATAGGCCAGTTTCACGGAGTCGCGTTCTTTTTCTGTGACCACACCCTTGCCGAATAGCTCTTCGAAGCGGTTGTAATTCTTTTCAGCATCTTTTAATGTGTCTTTAACTCCGGTTACATTTGCCTTGGCTCTGGCTACTTCCGCTGGCAGCGTTCTCTGGCTGATATCCAGTACTGTTTCCAGTTGCTGTTTTGCTTTTTGCGCCCGATCCAGGTTTGCTTTGGCTTGATCATAACGTGATTCAAATTCCGCCCGGTCCAGCTCGGCGATAATCTGGTTTTTAGTAACGGACTGTCCTTCCTGAATATTTACTTGAGCGACGCGCCCGGGCACCTGAAAGGATAATTTTGCCTGCGTTGTTTCGATAGTGCCAGAATAAGAAAGTGCTTTTTGCTGATTATTTTTCTGGCCGAAATAAACGAAAGCTCCTACCCCGATAAAAAATATTATAAACAAAATAATGATAATTTTCTTTTTCACTGCTTTCCTCCAATTTCCATTTTCTGCCGTAAATTATTGTGAAACTCCAATTCCGAAAGCAAAGCATATCGGAATTGGTAAGTTAATGAGACCCAAGCTTCAGAAACAAAGTACACTGAAGCCTGCAGGTCGAATTATCCCGCGAAGCGGAGGGTATAATAACCCGCAGCTTGCTCCGGGGTATAATACCCATGATTAACCGTCAGGTTTAACTAAATGATTAAATAGTTGAGAAGGAATGTCAAGCAAATTAAACTCCAAAGAACTCTGCTAGGCACAATACGAAGTTTTTTATTTGAGATAAATATATTGAAAAGCTCATACCCATTCTAAATCAAAGATGATATCGAGGCGACGAGACGTATTGTACACGCGTGACCTTCAGGTTATAGGCTGAGGAAGCCGATCCATCTAAAAGCGGGACCAACAAAGATAGCGCTTTGATTTAGAATTGGTATAAAAAGGTAGTTTCCGATCCCCTACTTCAAGCAAGGGACCGGAAACGAATTGACTATTTCTTTTTGCCTGCGGGTTTGGCAGCGGGAGCTTTTGTATCGAGCAGTTCCACTTCAAAAATTAGTGTTGCGCCGCCCGGAATGACGGGAGGTCTTCCCTCATCTCCATAGGCAATGTTTGAAGGACAGACCAACTTGGCCTTACCTCCAACCTTCATCTTAGATACACCCTCTGACCAACACTTAATAACCTGGTTAATCGGAAATTCGACCGGCTGTCCTCGTTTCACTGAGCTATCGAATTCCTTACCGTCAATAAAAGTACCGGTATAATGCACCTTTACTACGTCCGTGCTTTTGGGCTGTTTGCCGGTTCCCGCTGTAATTGGTATATAAATAAGTCCGGAATCAGTCTTTACGGCTCCCTTTTCTTTGGCCGCACTTTCTAAGAAATCTTTGGATTTGCCCTTTTCTTTTTCTGCGGCAATTTTTACTCTTGTTTGGGCAAGCTCGCTTATCTGCTGCTTATAGGCTTCCGGATCGGCAAGTATTTTCTTGCCATTTACCTTATCGGAAATTCCCTGTTGCACATATTCGAATTCATCCGCGGTAAAGTTGAAAAAATCAAGCTGCTTGGCAATGTGCACTCCAATTGCATACAAAGCTTTCTGCTCGTCAGTTGATGGATCTGACGCGGCAAAAGCCGGGACCGCCAGCAGAACAATAAAAAGTATAACAATAATTTTACGCATAATATTCCTTTCCTTGGTGATTATTTTTTTGATATGAGTTTTTATCTCAATATCTAAGGGAGCGGACTATAAAACTAAATATCCTGTTAGTCAACAATATGTTTCTGGAAACACAAGAAGGAACTGATATTAAATTTTCTTGACTTTATCTGCTTTTGTGATAATTCGACTACCCAGCGGTGATTTAAAGTAAATTGCTCCGCTTAATAAATGTGCTAAAGCACTGTAGAATCAATTAACCGTAAATTGAACCCGTGCTTTGACACGGGTTTTTTTGTGAAACTCCAATTCCGAAAGCGCAGCGCAGCGGAATTGGTAAGTTGAACAATCCCCGAAGCGTAGCGTAGCGGGATAAAATTTAACTGTTGTAAAATGATTTTTCAAAGGAGACTTTTAAAATGCAGATTTCGTCAGAAAGCGTCAAGGTAGGTCATCCGGATATTGTTGCCGATGTCATTGCAGCTAATGTTATTGCGGAAATCCTGAAAGAGGAAAAGAAAATAGGCCTGGATTTGAGCAACATGCCTCACTGTGGCATCGAAGTTTTTTTGGGGAAAGGTATATGTCTTGTCGGTGGAGAGGTAAGGACAAGGGCTTACGTTGATATTGATGAAATTGCCAGGCAATCAGTTTTGGCTATAGGCTACAACCACGCGGCGGTAGGGTTAAATGGCCATTTGATGGGTGTGTTAAATGCCATTATTCCCCAATCTCCGGATATCAACCAGGGCACAAGTTGCCTTTTGAATAAGGATCATGAGATCGGCGCCGGAGATCAGGGTATCATGTACGGCTTTGCCTGCGATGAAACGCCGGAACTACTGCCCCTTCCCTATGTTCTGGTCAACAGGATGATGCGGGCTTTTGAGAGCTGCGGCGATCCTATTTTTGCTCCGGACGGCAAGGGTCAGGTTTCTGTAAATTATGATATCAAGACAGGCAAACCGCTTCGATTGGCTAAAGTGCTTATGTCCAACTCTATTGATTACCGTTTTGTCAAAGGCAACCGCAATCAAGTTCGGGAAAAGGCAAAAAAGATTGCTTTAAATTGTCTGAAAGATTGTGCCGATAAGAAAACAGAGTTTATCTTTAATCCCACGGGCGAATGGGATGCCATCAATTCCTGCAGCGCTGCTGATTCCGGTGTTACCGGCCGTAAGCTGGTTGTGCAGTTTTACGGGGGCTATCCCGGCGCGCAACTCGGTGGCGGCGCGGTAGTAAATAAAACTCCGGAAAAGGTTGATTGCTCTGCCGCCTTTGGCGCCCGCAATGTGGCAAAAAACATTGTAGCCGCTGGTCTTGCCTCCAAATGTTCCGTCCAACTGGCCTACGCTATTGGAATTGCCCGCCCCTTTTCCATTTATGTAAATACATTTGGAACAGGGAATATTTCCGACGAAAAGCTGGAAAAAATCATTGAGGAACTCTTTGATCTTACACCGGCAGGCATGATTAAAAGATTTGATTTGCTAAACGCTGATATTTACCGGAAGATTCCCCGGACTTTTTTCCTGGATAATTACCTCTGGGAAAAAACGGATATGATCAAAAAACTGAAACAGGTAGCAAAGTCTTAATTTGTGGATAAGATTACAAAGGCCGAAGGAATTCCATAAAAAATTAATGGTTTTCACCTTCGGCCTTTTTTGTTAATGAGACTCACATTTCAGGAATGGAGTGAACTGAAATGTGTTAGTCGAATTAATGACACTCGCTGACTATAGGAAGCGTAAGTGGAATTATCCCCAGCCAAAGGCTTGGGGATATCCCGCGAGCGAAGCGGGTAGGGATTAATGACACCTTAAGCAGAAACAAAGTGCATAACCTGAATAACCTGAAGGTCACCTTGGGGTCACCTGCGGCTGAAACTTGCAGGTCGAATTATCGCGCCGCTGGCGGGATTAAAGCGAAAATTTGGATTAATCAGTGAGAAAAATTTTTCTTAAAAAAAATATGGAAGATATTAAACCGCTCCATAATCTTCTGGAACAAATAAAACTCTCTGATCCCAAGGTTAATGTTGGCGGGCTGGTTGGTGCGGCACGCTCTTACTTAGTTTCCCTCCTTTTTGCGCGTCTGGAGCAAACTCTTCTTGTAATCTGCCCCGAAGAAAAGGAAGCCGCGGCAATGGCGTGCGATCTGATTCTCTTTTTAGGAGAAGAAAATGTAATTTATTACCCGCCGCTTGATTTCCGGACAATCGACATGTTCGCTCTGCAGAAAGAAGAAGAATTAATCCGCCTCGAAGCTCTGGCCAAAATGCAAATAAACCCGTCAACAATTGTGGTTACTTCCGTGATCGCTTTGATGCAAAAAGTAATGCCTTTCGCACAGTTCAATCAGTATCTGCGCATAATTTCTATGGGTGATACACTGAACCGCGAAGAGTTTATCGAGCACCTTCTGTCCGGCGGTTACAAAAGAGTTGGCCTTGTGGAGGAGGCAGGGGAATTCAGTATCCGCGGTAATATTATCGATATATTTCCGCCTACGGGAAAAAACCCGCTGCGGCTGGAAATGTCAGGCGACGAAATTGAATCTATCCGCACATTTGACAGCGTCTCTCAGCGCTCTGTGGGTACAACGGATGCTTTTGTGATCTCGCCGGCAAGCGAAGTGATCATCAATTTGCCGGGACTGGAATTGGCCACACGCAATATTAAGCGACGTGCCGATGATCTTTCCCTTTCCCGCGAGACCCGCAACCGCCTGGTGGAGACACTGCAAAATAATCCGGCCAATTCCATCAATCCCGTATTCCTGCCACTTTTTTATGAAGCATATGATAACAACGGTGACTATTCCCCAAATAAGCTAGGGAGCTTTTTAGAATATTTACCGCAAAACACTCTGGTGGTTTTGGATGATCCGTTGGCAATTAACCAGGCTGCTCCAAATATTGAGCAGAATATCGACAAGTTGCTGTTCAAAGCCAAAAACAGTGGCAAGTTTTATCTGGATAAAGAAAGCGCTTATATCGATCTAAAAAATATTTTAGCCGGCCTGGAAAGATTCGGGCAAATTTCCTTGACGGCTCTTCAGCTGGACGAGGCAACGGACAAAGCCTCCGGAGCTGTTGCTTTTGAAACTAACCAAAATTTGCAACGCGAAGAACTTCCGGCAGGGGAGATCAGGGAAGACACTCTTTTGCGGCAGACTGCTCAGAGAATTAAATTGTGGCTTTCCTCCGGGATGTTTATTGTTTTTATGTGTCCGACACGGGAGGATTTGAACCGGATGCAGCACCTGCTTTCAGGTTATGATTTACCCGTTCAGATTTCACCTTCGTTAGATTTGCTTCTGGACTTTATTAATCAGTGGGACGGCCATCCCCAACTTATTTTATGGGAAGGGAAAATTTCTTCGAGTTTCATCTTTCCGGCGATGAAGCTGGTAGTATTGAGTGAAGAGGAAATATTTGTCAAAAAAGTGACCCGCCGCCGCACACGGCAAACGCGGGAAGGTGCTTTTCTTAAATCTTTCGGTGAATTAAAAGAGGGTGATTTTGTTGTCCACACTGACTTTGGCATCGGCGTTTATCGCGGACTTAAAAAAATCAGCGTCGGAAAAACCGAAAATGATTTTTTAGTTATTGAGTATTTTGACGGCGATAAACTCTATCTGCCGGTGAACACTATGGAGAAAATCCAAAGGTACCTCGGCCCCGATGGTTATGTGCCGAAAATTGATAAGATGGGCGGAGCTTCCTGGGATGCCGTAAAGGAAAGGGTTAAAAAATCTGTCCGGGAGGTTGCCGAGGATCTGGTAGCCATTTATGCCGCGCGTGAAGTGATGGAAAGAAAATCATTTGCGCCGCCGGATCGGATTTATGAAGAATTTTGCTCTACCTTTGAATTTGAAGAAACGCCGGATCAAGCCAAAGCCATTGAAGATGTGCATCTGGATATGGATGATGTCAAACCGATGGACCGGTTGATCTGCGGCGATGCAGGTTTCGGCAAAACGGAAGTCGCCATTCGCTCTGCCTTCCGCGCTGTTATGGACGGCAAGCAGGTTGCCGTCCTTGTGCCCACAACAATTTTGGCCGAGCAACATTATCAGACGTTTGCAAGCAGGCTGAGTGATTTCCCCATTCGTGTCGAGGTGCTCAATCGCTTTAAAAGCAGCGCTGAACAAAAGAAAATCGTGCAGGATTTAAAAAACCAAAAGATAGATATTGTCGTGGGAACTCATCGCCTGATTTCCAAAGATGTTGAATTCAAAGATCTGGGGTTGGTCATTATTGACGAAGAACAGCGTTTCGGAGTGGCGCACAAGGAAAGGCTCAAAAAAATGCGCACGCTTGTCGATGTGCTGACTCTTTCGGCAACGCCGATTCCGCGCACGCTTCATCTTTCCCTTGTCGGCATTCGGGATTTGTCTATCATTAACACACCGCCGGAAGACAGATTGCCCATAAAAACTTATGTGCTGGAATTTGATGAAGACGCGATTAAAATCGCGGTGGAAAAAGAACTGGCGCGCAAAGGGCAGGTATTTTTTGTCCATGACCGGGTACGTTCCATTTACTCGATTGCACAGCTTGTCTCGCGGCTTGTGCCGCAAGCGAGGGTCGGTGTCGTGCACGGGCAGATGAAACCTGTGGAAATTGAAAAAGCAATGGCGCAATTTGTGAGAAGGGATTGTGATGTCCTGGTATGTACAACCATCATCGGCTCCGGTCTCGATATTCCCACGGCCAATACGATTATTATTAATCGCGCCGATAGATTCGGGTTGGCGCAACTCTACCAGATCCGCGGCCGTGTAGGTCGTGCCAATAAGGAAGCCTTTGCCTACCTGCTTTTGCCCAAAGGTGCAATGCTTTCACGCGAAGCCCTTAAAAGGCTGCAGGTAATTAAAGAATTTTCCGAGCCCGGTTCTGGTTTCAGGATTGCCTATAACGATCTGGAAATCCGTGGCGGCGGAAATTTGCTGGGGCTTTCCCAAGCAGGCCACATCAGCGCTGTCGGATACGAACTTTATACGGAGTTAATGGAAAAAACTGTTCGGGAAATTAAGGGCGAACCGGTGGATGAAGAAGAAGTGCAGCCGGAAATTCAATTGGGAATCTCCGCCTTCATTCCCGAGGGATATGTTGCGGATGTCAACCGCCGGTTGGTGCTATACAAAAGAATATCTCTTGCCGCGACGGACGAAGATATTAATCAGATCAAAAGTGAATTGCAGGATTGTTATGGCGCATTGCCCGCATCCGTGGAAAATTTGCTGCAAGTGATCATCATAAGAAACACTTTAAAACCCCTGAAAGGGAAAAAAATGGGCTATGACGGCAAATATTTGTATATTCATTTCCGGACTGCAACTCCTGTTGATCCGGGAAAGATTGTAGCGTTTTATCGTAAGAAAATTAAGGAAATACGCTTTACCCCAGATTACAAATTGTACATCCCCGCTCCCGGTCTTCCCGAAAAGGAAAGATTGACACAAGCCAATTTGTTATTAAAGATGCTTGCTCAATAAACGCAAGCAGGATATGAATAAACGTTATGTATAATAGAAATCTGCATTTATTCTCCAAAACAATGTCTTTAATATTGAACCACCGTTATGTCTTATTTGTACTGGCACTTTTTTTTATTGTTGCCTGCGACAAAATTAATATTTTTTCAAGACCGTACGTAGCGACTGTAAACGGCGCCAAAATTTATCTTTATGAATATCAGTCCCGGTTAAATCAAAAGATGCCCATGCTGCCAAAAGATATTCTGTTAAATCCGTCCAATTATAAACGCCTGGAAGAAGAAGTTCTGGACGCAATGATTACAGAAAAAATCATGTACTTGCGCGCGCAGGAATTGAATATTTCCATAAGTGCTGGAGAACTTGAAGCTAAAATCAGCGAAGTTAGGAAAGACTACGGAGAAGATTTTGCCAATTTGCTTGTGCAGGAAAATATCAAGTATGAAGAGTGGAGAGATGATATAAAAAAAGAAATGCTCTTTAAAAAACTTGTCGCGGTTGATGTCAATGCCAATATTCGTGTTTCCGAAGATGAAGCGGAAGACTATTTTAATGAGAACCGAAATAATTACAAGGCGGAATCACGCGTTAGAGTTGCTCAAATAGTCGTTCGCGACCTGGCCAAAGCAAAAGAAGCGGAGGTGAGATTGAATGCCGGTGAGGATTTTACCCGAGTCGCCACAGAGATGTCGATAAGTCCGGAGGCAATTAGTGGCGGAGATTTAGGGTTTATTACCCGCCAAATCATGCCGGAACCATTGGACGAGACCATTTTTAAATTACCGGTCAATAAAGTAAGTCCTATAGTGCAAAGTCCTTATGGTTTTCATATTTTCAAGGTTTTGGAAATTCAGCCGGCAAAAACCAGAAATTTCGCGGATATGAGAGAAGAGGTAATTGCTGAAATTCGGGCACAAAAGGAAGATGCGGCTTTTACAACCTGGCTCGAAGCTTTAAAAATGAAAGCAATAATCAAAAAGGAAAGTACAGTACTGAGAGAAAAAAATCAGAAATGAAGTTAGGAGGAGAAAACTCTATGGAATTGTGCAAAAGATTTGTTTTAATCATGTGTAGTGTAATACTTTTGTGCGTGCCGGTTGGCGCCGAGGTTGTGGATAAAATTATTGCTGTTGTGAATGATGAGATAATTACCCTTGCCGAATTCAATACGGCCTTCGATCCTGTACTGAAAAATATCGAGGCTAATTATAAGGGCCCGGATAAGGGAGCAATCATTAATCAGTACAAAGAAGCTATTTTGAAACGCCTTGTTGAAAATTTACTTATTGAGCAGGAAGCAAAAAAATTAGGCAAGAACATTGCAATTAAAGATGAAGAGGTAATGGATGTGATCAGGGATATGATCGCGAAAAAAAATTCAAACATGGAAGAGTTCAAAATGAATCTTGCCCGTGAAGGCACCTCTCTTGAATCCTTAAAAAAAGAAATAAGAAGTCAATTGTTACGGATGAAGTTATTGCGGTGGGAGATTAAATCCAAAGTAATGGTCAGCGATGAGGAAATAGGCGAGTACTATACCAAAAACAGGCAGGACTACGAAGGTAAAGAAGCGGCCCGGTTAAAGCAAATTTTCTTAGCTGTTCCCGCTAAAGCGGATAAGAAAACAAAGGCGAAAATAAAGGAAGAGGCCGGGCAGTTGCGTAAACGCGCCCTGGACGGTGAGCCTTTTGAATTGCTGGCCGTAAAATATTCTCAAGGGCCGGGAGCGGCCCAAGGTGGTGATATCGGTTTTATTGAGAAAGGCACAATCATTGCCGCCGTTGACTCCGTGGCGTTTAGCCTGCCTATGGGAAAAGTAAGCGAAGTAATAGAATCCGACATCGGTTTTCATATCATTAAGGTTGTGGATAAAAAAGGCGCCGGATTAAAGCCCATAGCTGCAGTACGGGAAGAAATAAAGGCAAAAATTGAAGATGAAAAATTGGAAAAGAAATATGATGAATGGATCTCTTCAGTCCGGAAAAAATCGTTTATTGAAATAAAAATGCAGTAAGCAATAAAGTGAAATATGGACGCAATAAGAATCAAAGGCGCTTCCCAGCATAATTTAAAAAACATAAGTTTAGATATACCTCGTGATAAGCTTGTTGTCATTACCGGTGTCAGCGGTTCCGGTAAATCTTCACTGGCATTCGACACGATTTATGCGGAAGGGCAAAGGCGCTATGTGGAATCACTTTCCACATATGCCCGTCAGTTTATCGGGCAAATGGACAAACCGGATGTGGAATCAATCGAAGGGCTCTCACCGGCCATAGCAATTGAGCAACGCACAGCCAGTCACAATCCCCGCTCAACTGTCGGCACAGTCACCGAAATTTACGACTACTTTCGCCTGCTTTATGCCGGCATTGGTATTTGTCATTGTTACCGCTGCGGGCGGGAAATTAAATCGCAGACAATTGACAGTATCGTGGAAAACATTCTTGCCCTGCCGGTAAATACCCGCTTCAGTATTCTGGCGCCGCTGGTGCGCGGCAAGAAAGGTGAATTCTCGAAAGAACTGAAAAAGCTTCAGAAAGAAGGCTTCGCGCGTGTACGGATTGACAAAGAGCTAAGAGATCTGGCGGAAGAAATAATACTGGCAAAAACAAAACGCCACGATATTGATTTGATTGTTGACCGCCTGGTATTAAAAGAAGGCGTACGAAAGAGACTGCGCGATTCTCTGGAGATTGCCGCGAGCCGTGCCGAAGGGCTTGTGCGCATAGTTTTGCAAAGCGGCGAAGAAATGCTTTACAGCGAAAAATATGCCTGTCCCGATTGCGGCATAAGCATCCCTTCACTGACACCCCGGATGTTTTCCTTTAATAGTCCCTATGGCGCCTGCCCTGACTGCAATGGGCTTGGTTCGCGCACGCATTTTGCCGTGGATCTGGTTGTGCCGGATGCCGGTCTGTCCTTAAGGGAAGGGGCGGTAGCGCCCTGGGCCGGCCGTAATTCGCTTTATTACCATAATATGTTGGATGCGCTCTGCGCTCATTATCGATTTGATATCAATACGCCGTTTAATAAATTACCGGAAAAAATTCAAAAAGTTCTCCTGTATGGATCGGGCAGTGAAAACATTAAATTTCACCATGACCGTCCGGATAAGCGGTATTTCGTTCATCGTCCCTTTGAAGGAGCGATAAAGCAACTGGAGCGCCGCTGGCGGGAAACAACATCAACCGCTCTGCGCAATGATTTAGGCCAATACATCGATTTGAGAGCATGTGAGACTTGCCATGGAGCGCGTCTGAAAGAAGAAATTTTGGCAGTTAACGTTGGGGGAAAGAATATTTATGAACTTTGTCAGCTTTCGATCCGCGAATGCTACAATTTTTTTGACAATCTTTCCTTGTCATCGCAGGAAAAAATCATCGCGGAAAGAATACTTAAAGAAATAAAAAGCCGTCTGCAATTCCTGCTCAATGTCGGCATGGATTATTTAAATTTACAGAGAGCAACCTTATCTTTGTCGGGTGGTGAAAGCCAGCGCATCCGGCTGGCGACACAAATCGGGTCCGGACTGATGGGTGTTTTGTATGTGCTCGATGAGCCCACGGTGGGGTTGCACCAGAGAGATAATTTGCGCCTGATTGATACATTAAAAAAGCTGCGCGATATGGGAAACACTGTTCTGGTTGTGGAGCATGATGCCGATATGATGTTTAAATGCGACCACATTGTCGATATGGGGCCCGGCGCAGGAGCTCACGGCGGAGAGGTGGTTTTTCAAGGAACTCCGGAAGAAATTCTCCAAGATGACAAATCACTTACCGGCAGATTTTTGTCCGGCAAGGATTCCATAGCAATGCCTGCCAAGCGACGTTCAATTGCGGGCAGACAGATCGTTTTGGAAGGGGCCAGTGAAAACAATCTTAAAAATATTGATATTAAAATACCGGTGGGAGTGTTCACAGCGATAACCGGTGTATCGGGTTCCGGCAAAAGTACAATGGTCATTGAAACTCTTTATAAAGTAATGGCGCGGCGTTTGAATCAGCATGACGGGTCAATGGGGAAAATTAAAAAGGTTGTTGATTTAGGCGGCATTGAGCGGGTTATTATGATCAATCAGCAGCCTATCGGCCGGACGCCGCGATCAAATCCTGTAACTTACACGGGGATATTTTCTTTTATCCGCGAGTTGTTTGCCAATCTCCCCGAGGCGCGTGTGCGCGGCTATAAGCCCGGAAGGTTCAGCTTTAACGTGAAAGGCGGACGTTGTGAGGCTTGTGAAGGCAATGGTTTAAATAAAATTGAAATGCATTTTCTGCCGGATGTGTATGTGACTTGTGATGTTTGCCACGGCAAACGATTTAATCAGGACACACTGGATATAAAATATAAGGATCAAAGTGTCGCCGATATTCTGGAGATGACAGTTACTCAGGCACTGGTATTTTTTTCCAATATTCCGTCAATAAAGTCGCATCTGCAATTGTTCAGTGAAGTTGGCTTAGGCTATATCTGCCTAGGACAGTCGGCAACAACTCTTTCCGGCGGCGAAGCGCAGAGAATAAAACTGGCCAGGGAACTGGGCAAGAGACTCAACAGCAACACCCTTTATATTCTCGATGAACCAACTATTGGATTGCATTTTGCGGATATTCAGAGGCTGCTGGATGTTTTAATACGCTTGGTGGATATGGGTAATACTATGGTTGTCATTGAACACAATCTGGATGTAATTAAGTGCGCCGATTATGTTATTGACCTTGGTCCGGAAGGTGGGCCTGGTGGCGGCCAAATTATCGCATCAGGTTCAGTAGAAGAAGTGGCACGGGAAGATAAATCATACACCGGCCAATTTTTAAGAAAAATTCTTTCTTCGCATTAGGCAATCTAAAAATGCTATTATTTGTAGATACCATTCTTCGCTATATATTGGCGGACGTTATCCGGTGTAAGGTATCTTATAGAATTGCCCGTTTTGGCCATTGATCTTATGCGGGAAGAAGAAATGTCCAGAAAGGTTGTATTGCGGAAGTATATGGCATGCCCGGTTGGACCTTTAAATCCATCGACTTCCTTATCGTAAACAAAGCGTGCGGCAAATTCTTTTGTCAGTATATTATCGAGGCCTTTATTTTTATAGCCGGGACGTGTCATTACGGCAAAATTGCATAGCAAAAGAAGTTTTTCCCAATCCTTCCATGTAGTAACTGCCTCAAAGGCATCCTGCCCAACAATAAAATACAGCTCTAAATTTTCCATATATTTGTTTAAAATATATTCCACTGTTTCCACAGAATACGATTTGCCTGAGCGTAAGTTTTCCACTTCGGAAAAAGAGAAATTGGCATTACCTTCGATAGACATGCGCACCATTTGTTCCCGATGGTAAAAAGAAGTGATTTCGGCTTCCAGTTTGTGGGGTGGCCGGGATGAAGGAACAAAAATTATCCTGTTTAATTTAAATATTTCCATCATTTCTTCTGCGGCCCGCAAATGTCCGAAGTGAATCGGATCAAATGTTCCGCCAAAAAGTCCCCATTTCATGTTCTCACCTGTCCATTGCCATAGATTATAAATTTTGTCGTTGTTAACTCCTCCAGTCCCATCGGCCCGAAAGCGTGAAGCTTGGTCGTGGAGATACCGATCTCCGCCCCCAATCCCAGCTCAAAACCGTCACTGAAGCGGGTAGAAGCATTGACCATCACTGTCGAAGAATTGACTTCGTTTAAGAATCTTTGCGAGTTCGCGTAATCATTTGTAATTATGGATTCCGTATGCAAGGAACCGTATTTTTCGATATGCGCGATGGCTTCATCCATTGTTTCCACAACCTTCACGGCCAGAATCAAATCAAGATATTCCGCGTACCAATCCGTCTCAGTGGCGGTTTCAATATCTTTTAATATCGATCGTGTTTTTTCGCATCCTTTTAACACGACTCCCGCACTTCGCAATTTTTTAGCTACTTGCGGCAGAAACTCCGGGGCAATATCCTTATGAACCAGCAAGGTTTCCAGGGCATTACAAACTCCCGGGCGCTGGGTCTTGGAATTAAGGCAAATATTTATAGCCATATCCGAATCGGCACGGACATCAACAAATATATGGCAGACTCCTTTGTAATGCTTGATCACCGGTATTCTGGACTGAGCAACCACGGCGCGAATTAATTCCTCACCACCGCGGGGAATTATCAAATCAATGTATTCATCCAATTGCAGCATCACAGAAACTGCCTCGCGGTCGGTAAAAGGGATGACTTGAATGGCCTTGGGCGGCAGCGGGCTTTTGTTCAAAACTCCTTGGAGAATAGAGGCAATGGCTAAATTGGAATTAATAGCTTCCGAACCGCCGCGCAGAATAACCGCGTTTCCCGATTTGAGGCAAAGGGCAGAGGCGTCAACAGTAACATTGGGACGGGACTCATAAATAATGCCGATGACTCCCAGCGGAATACGCATCCGGCCTACCAGCAGATTGTTGGGTCTGCGCCACATCGAGGTTACCTTGCCTACTGGATCAGGTAATGAGGCTACTTCCCGCAGGCCTTGCGCCATCCCGGAAATTGTGGCGTCATTGAGGGTAAGGCGGTCGATCATAGCCCGGGTCAGTCCAGCTTTTTGCGCAAGTGCCACATCTTTGGCATTTTCTGCCAGAAGAAAATCGCGCTTGCACTCAAGTTCATCCGCCATCAGCAAAAGGGCATTATTTTTTTCTGCCGAAGATACGCGGGAAAGAATTCTTGCGGCCAGTTGCGCGTCCTGTGCTATTTGTTTTATTGATGTCTTAATATCCATTGTTACCTTTTTTGAACCGGCAGAATCACGGGTATGAACCCCAAAGTAAGCTTTGGTGTATCATACCCTCCGCTTTCAGCGGGATAGTTCGACTAACAAATTTTACTGCACTTCGTTTATAAATTTGAGTCTCACAATAAAAGCACTTGCATTTATTATATATTTATTGATAAAAGCCGCCTCAATTGTCAAACTGACCGGCAATTGAAAACATAATGAGTTTGAGCTTTTGTCAAAAAGTAAAATCTGATGTTAATTTACAAGACAAAAGTTTATGTGTCAAGGTTTTTACCTGACCGGGAAAAATTATCAATGCGCCGAATAAGAATTAAAGCAGGTCAACGTGCCTATAAAATAATTAAAGATGGTGGATTTAATTTTGATTCCATCTCATCTTATTTTGGACCGGCGGTAGGGCCCAGATGGCTGATTGCCAGTGGATTTGATTTAACTCTCCTGACAAAAGGGATTTTGGGACGCGCAAATGCCGTTCATCTGATCGGTTCCTCCGCGGGTGCCTGGCGTTTTGCAGCCTGGTTGCAGCCGCAGGCAGCCGATTGTTACCGCAAATTTATCGATGCCTATATCAATGTGACCTATTTGCGAAACGATACGCCGCAAACGGTGCTTTCAAAACTCACCAACGTCATCAATGAGTATCTGGAAGACGATGCCATTCCTTTTGCCCTGCTCAACAAAAATTACCGCTTATCCATAATTACTGCCCGGGGCCGCGGCCTAATTGCTTCCGAAAATATCTTGTTACAAAAAATAGGCCTGGCCACTTGTTATTTGTTTAATTATTTCAGCCGTAACAATATTTACCGTTTTACGGAAAGGGTTGTTTTTTATAATGGTTCCATACCACCGCCTTTTTGCTTCAAACCTCAATTCTGTGGCCGTTTTGTGCGAATCAACGAAGTCAATTTCAAGTATGCTGTAATGGCCAGCGGGGCCATCCCTCTGGTGGTTGCCGGTGTGCACAATATTTATGGAGCTCCGCGCGGCGTTTATCGCGATGGCGGCTTAATTGATTATCATCTTGCTCCCCAGCTTGCCGCCAGGGAAAATGATCTAATCCTTTTCTTTCATCATCAGGAAAGAATCGTTCCGGGTTGGCTGGATAAAAAAATTGTTCGCCGGGTCCCGGACGCGGAAACATTAAGCAATGTCCTGATGGTCTTCCCATCACAAAGCTTTATTGAAACGCTGCCGGATGGAAAGGTGCCCGATCGTGATGATTTTCTGACCTATATTGACGATCATGATCAGCGAATTAAGAATTGGTATAAAACCGTGGAATTGTCCGCGCCATTGGGCGAAGATTTCCTGGAACTGGTGGCAAGCGGCAGGCTTCGGGACGTTGTGGAAAAACTGTAAATGGATTTGGAAGGCAAAATTTACAGGTTAAAAGAGATATACAAGGATTGCGTGCTTTGTCCACGAGCCTGCCATGTGAACCGCGCGCAGGGAGATTCAGGTTACTGCCAACTGCCCGCCAAGATCATTATGGATTGCGCGCTGGCGCATCACGGTGAAGAACCGCCACTTTCCGGGAAAAACGGCGCGGGAACCATCTTTCTTTCTTCCTGCAATTTGTGTTGCACCTATTGTCAAAATTACCAAATATCACACAACGCTTTTGGCCGGGAACTTGGTCCTGCGCAAATGGCTGAGGTCATGCTTGATTTGCAGGAACAAGGCTGCCACAATATTGAACCGGTAACACCAACATCTCAAGTGCCATTGATTATGGAAGCCCTGCTTCTGGCACGCGGGCGCGGACTGAAAATTCCTTTCGTTTATAACTGTGGCGGTTATGAAGATCCTCAAATAATAAATATGCTTGATCAGATTGTGGATGTTTATCTGCCTGATTTTAAATACGGCCTGGAAGAAGACGCCGTTTTGTTTTCGCAGGCGCCCGGATATCCCCGTTTCGCGCTTGACTCGCTAAAAGAGATGGTGCGGCAGGTAGGTGACGATCTGGTTTTGGAAAACGGCGTTGCTAGCCGTGGCATAATAGTCCGCCATCTTGTCTTGCCGGGCAGATTGGAAAATTCTAAAGAGGTGCTGCGGTTGATTAAAAAGGAAATATCAACAACAGTGTCAATCAGCTTGATGTCTCAGTACACGCCGACTGCCAAAGTGCGCAGTCATCCAGTATTAGGCCGCAGAATTACCCGCAATGAATATGATCAAATTCTTGATTATGCCTTACATTTAGGTTTTGAAAATATTTTTGTCCAGAAAGTAAGTGATCAGGAATTAACACCGGATTTTAGCCGGAATAATCCTTTTGCATAGCTAAGCCGGCAAAAAAAGAAGTAAGAATTTATTATTTATTGCATTTTAAAAATGCTTACCCCTGCCGGGGGCTTAAATTGGAAAATATTGGTGGCAAGCCCGGTGTTTATGGAAATATTTGAAAAACGTAAAGTGGTATAGTTACCGAAGGTATCGTCGAAGTTGACCTGCAAAATATAAAAAATATTTTTATCGACAGTAATTTGCAGAGTATTATAAGAGGCGCTTTTCTCCAGCGGTGTTAATACCAAACGGTAATTACCATTTTTATCTAGGGCACTGGACTTGGCGTATTCAATGGTAAAATCATCTTTTAACTTTCCCAAACCAGTTAAAAACTTAATTAATACCTTTGATTGAAAGATATAATCAGAATCCTGCGTGTAGGCTACCTTCTCTTGCGGCAGGTAAAGCCATGCTTTTCGGGAATTGATCACCAGTTTCTTGGCTTTTGGTTTTGTGTAATCCCAAAGAATATTTCGCGGATTCTTAAAAAAGACAACGCCCTCTTCCACATCAGTTTTCTTTATCGATTTTATTGTTGTTTCCTGAATAAAATCAGCTTTGAAATCTATCGTTTTTTCATAAGTCTGCTGCAGGCGACTGACAACATCATCAATTGGAGGAAGTTCTGCCGCAGACGACGGACACACAAAGTAACTCCAAAAAATCGTAATGGCGATTCCCATTTTGAAAGCAATTAATGTAAATTGCTTAAAAACTTGAAGATTTTTTTTAACCATTTTTTTATCAAAATTATTTAAAAACATTGTCTTAAATGGCATGCTTTTTTCAATGAAGTTCATATCTAATCTTTGCTCCGGCTATAAGTCGCCAGAACTAAAGGGTATATATTTAAATGCTTGATTTTGTTAAACATAAAACTTGCTCAAACCTTAGGCAATTTGGTGTAGAATCGTATCAATTACGCACTTGCGGAGATTATCAACAACGTTATCAACAGGCTTTTCCACAGCATTGTGGAATACAAATCCAAGTGCCTGTATCCAAGGGAAAATTTCAGAAATACACTTATCCGTGGTTGGTTCTAATCCGAAATTTTGACACGCCAATTAAAGGGGTCATCCTTCAGGCCATACTGAATTTGCAGAATTTCGTTGTACAATTTTTCGGCAACGGGACCTGTTTGGCCGTTATTGATCAAATATTCTTTTTTACGGAAATATATTTGACCAACCGGAGAAATGATTGCTGCCGTTCCTGAGGCAAAAGCTTCCTTCAATGTTCCTTTATGCGCTGCGGCAATGACTTCATCTATAGTCAAAGACCTTTCCACAATCTTCATGCCCAGATGAGTCGCTAATTTAATTACTGAATTACGCGTAACGCCGGGCAATATTGTTCCGGACAACGGAGGAGTAATTAATTCGTCACCAATGAGGAAGAAAATATTGCTTGTGCCCACTTCTTCCACATATTTATTTTCTTTAGCGTCCAGCCAAAGCACTTGAGTATAACCCATATTCGTCGCAATGCGCATGGCATATAAACTGGCCGCATAATTACCACCAGCTTTAGTGTGGCCGGTTCCACCTGCCGCCGCTCTCACGTGTTCTTCTGAAACATATATTTTGGTTGGCGCGAATCCCTGCGGGTAGTAAGCACCGACTGCGCAAAGTACGATAAAAAAGAGGTATTCATTGGCCGGATGAACGCCCAGCGCCGCTTCAGTCGCGATCATGGTCGGGCGAATATAAAGCGATGTACCCGCTCCGCCCGGAATCCAATCGCGATCAAGCAAAACAAGCTTTTTCAAAGCATCCAGAACCGCCTTTTCATCAACATGGGGCATGCATAATCTATCAGCGGAATCGTTCATTCTTTTGAAATTTTCTGTCGGCCGGAAAAGAAAAATCGACCCGTCTTTGCCTCGATAAGCCTTTAATCCTTCAAATATTTCCTGAGCATAATGAAAGCACATTGCTGTTGGCTCAAGTTGTAATGGGCGGTAGGGCTCAATTACAGCGTTATGCCAGCCCTGACCTTCTTTATAGGTCATCGTGAACATGTGATCTGTGAAGATTTTGCCAAATCCCAGCTTAGATTCGTCAGCAGGTTTGGCCTTCATTTTTTTTGGTGTAGCTTTAATTATTTTAATTTCCATAAATTCCTCTTTGCTTAAAGTACCTTTTCCATATCATTAAATTAAATTGCGATCAAGGTTTCGATACTGAATTGCTTCCGCGACATGAGCAGGTTCTATATTTTCTTTGCCTTCTAGATCAGCGATGGTGCGTGAGACTTTCAGTATTCGATTCATCGCCCGCGCGGAAAGCCCGAGTTTTTCTATAGCCATTTCTATTAGTGCGTGCGATTCTTCATCAATGCGGCAAAAAGTCTTAATTTGTTTTTCCGTCATTCGAGCATTAACAAAAATGCCGCTATTACCGAAGCGTTTTTGCTGTCGGTCACGGGTGAGATTTACACGGTTTTTTATTACTGCGGATGATTCTCCCATTTCTTTGCCGGATAGCGCCCTATATTTAACTGAAGGCACCTCGATATGCAAATCAATGCGATCCAGTAGCGGTCCGGATATTTTTCCCTGATACTGCCGGATTTGTTGAGGAGAGCAGCGGCAGGTGCGTACGCGGTCACCAAAATATCCACACGGTTATGGTTTCACAATTTGAAGACCAGAATAAACACCAATCTCGCATTACAATCCCGATAGTTCCTCCATTTTTTAAAGAGCAAAAACAAGCTGTTAATGATCTTGGCCTTCCATTTAAAGATTATTACATGACGAAGGACATATGTAAAGTTTTAAAACTTCGTCCGTATACCTTGAGAAGCAGGTTCAGGCGAGGACATTATCCGGAACCAGAAAGAATAAAGGGTAAAAGAATTTTTACGCTTAAAGAAGTCATTGAAATAATAGAATTATCAAAGAGTTTGTTTATTAATAACAATTAAAGGAGGTGTGTTAAATGAATATAAAATGGCTGTCGGTCTCTATATACGTCAGCTTCAGTCTATCCTTTTACTGCTGCAAGATACAGGTAACTTAAAACAAGTTTATTTCTCGTTGGCTAGGGAAAGCAATCATTTAATCGTGGCTTGATTGCTCGCTAAAATGTGGTGCCGCCAATATTGTTGTTTATTTCAATGATAAAGAAGGGTGATGATTTTATGAATAAAACTAAATTAGATAAATCTGCAATTCCAAAGAAGTTACGGAAACGAAAGCAATGGGTATGCTGGAAGCGTGGACAACCCGATCAGAATGGAAGAACTCCCAAGATACCAATTGACCCCAAAACCGGAAAGCCGGCCAAAATAAATGATTTTGCGACCTGGGCGACTTTTAAAAAGGCGCACCAATATTTCAAACAAGAAGGTCTCGATGGAGTTGGTTTTGTCTTTACTGAGAATGATCCCTATTGTGGGATAGATCTAGATAATTGCAGGAGTCAAAAAACAGGTGAGCTTGAGGACTGGGCAAAAGAAATTATTAAAGCAGTAAATAGTTACACTGAAATATCGCCGTCCAGCACAGGCGTAAAAATTATTGTCGAAGGAAAGTTGCCGGGTCCGGGTAGGAGGATTGGTAAAATTGAAATGTATGATCATGGCAGATATTTCACGATCACCGGTCAATGTTTGGACGACTTTCCGAAAGAATTGAAGAAGAAACCGAAAACAATAAAGATAATTTATGACAAGTCCTTCAAGGAAAAAGCAACTGATGCCGTTACAGATAATCATTCTTTATCGAAAGTGACGACCACGGGAAATTGCGAAATTTTCAATAGGCTTTGCGAAGGCAATTGGACTGATTATGAATCACAGAGCGAGGCCGATCTTGCTTTTATCTCCCGGCTGCTACGTAAAACAGGCGGGGATGCCGTGCAGGCTGATACTCTGTTCAGAAAATCGAAATTATATCGATCTAAGTGGGATGAAAAACATTCTGCAGAGGGGAAAACTTACGGGCAGATGACAATTGAGAAAGCCATGACCAATCATTTAAACCAAATATCAGAAGATGTTGCTAAAGCATTAAAGAGTGACGAGCAAGGCGATGCCGATTTGTTTACTGAACTTAACAGGGGCAAACTATGTTACGATCATGAAGAAAGTAAGTGGTATGTATTTGGAGAAAATTATTGGGAGCCCGATAAAAAGAAATTGTCTCTGGCTTCTATTTACACAGTCATTGATTACTACCAAAAAGAATTGGATCGTTTGACCAAGAAAAACTTCGAAGAGATAAATACTGCTACCTTATCGGAGAAATCAGGCCATGATGATTCCATAAAAAAAATTAACGACAGGATCAGAAAATTAAATACAATCGGGAGGCGCAAACGTATTCTTGAACTCGCTGCTGCTGGTGAAAATTCATTAGGTATAACCGGCGAAGAATGGAATACTAAGCCTTGGATGGTGGCGTGTATTAATTGTGTTCTTTCGTTGAAAGGAGATGAGGTAAAATTCAGGAATGGTCAACCAGACGATTATGTGAAAACACCAGCCCCAACAATTTGGGAGGGAATAAACGCTGAAGCACCTGTTTGGAAGAATACCTTAAAGGAGATTTTCCAAAATGACAAAAAGCTGATCCGGCATATTCAAAAAATGTTTGGTTACGCGCTGTCAGGGTCATGTCAGCAGCATGTTTTCAATGTACTCAACGGAGTCGGAAGAAACGGTAAAAGTACGATCGTCGAAACTATTAGTTATGTCCTTGGCGAATTATCAACACCGATTCCGGTAGAAACTCTTTTATCTCAGACTAACGTGTCTTCAGGAGGAGCTCCCCGGGCTGACATAATGAAGCTAAGGGGCAGACGTGTTGCGTGGGCTAGTGAATCAGACGAAGGTAGGCGATTAAATGCGTCCCAAATCAAATTGCTGACAGGCGGTGATAAGATTACGGCTAGATCGCCTTATTCCAAGGATATGGCAACTTTTTTGCCTACGCATACAATATTCATGATCACTAACCATATGCCTCATCTCGACATTAACGACTACGCCCTTTGGCAACGTATTCACGTGTTCCCTTTTTCATTATCATTTGTTCCATTACCGAAGGAAGATTTCGAGCGAGAAGCTGATCCAGAGTTGAAGGAAAAACTGAAGGCAGAGGCACCCGGTATTTTAGCTTGGTTGGTCAGGGGTTGTCTGGCTGCCCAAAAACATGGTCTTAAACAGCCTCCAACTGTCGTGGAAGCCATAAAGCTTTACCAACGTAAAGAAGATACGGTAGGTCAGTTTTTAGAAGAGTGCTGCAAGGTGGACAAAACTCAAAGAGCCGGAGCTACTGAACTGTTCAAGGTTTACAAGTCTTGGTGTACTGATAATGAACATTTTGCTTTGAATCAGACTAATTTTGGTAAACAGATGGGGAAAAGATTCAAGAGGAAACCTTCCAATGGTGTCTACTACCTTGGTCTTCGTTTGAGACGAAACCTAAGCTAGACTTGGAATTGGAAGGGTTGTAAGGTTATTTTACTAAATTTTATAAAAAAATATATGATTATTATATATTATAATTATTACTATTATAACTATTACAACTCTTCCAACCTCTACAAACACCCCCCACTGTGTATTTGGGGGGTGGCGAGGGGGGACAATATTCACAAGATTCCGTCCATTAATTACCTCAATGTTATTAAATTGAAATACTGATTTTGAGGATTTACTTTACTGAATTCTGTCCAGCGGTTTTCCATTAACTTCGAAAACTTCTCTAACTTCTTCCTCGTCAAATGACGGTGGCAGAGGTCGGTATTCTGGTTCACTAATAGTGACTATAAATTCTTCCTGACAAATACTGTATCTCCCTTTAACCATATAAATGGCTCCGGTTTTCATGTCCGCCACTATTTTATCTCTTTCTGCAACTGTTTCCGGCGCGAACTCTAAATCAATTTTATAAACTAAACCGTAGCTGTCCAAGGCATTGCATTCAACAATAATCTGAGTATGTATCGCGTTATCGTCATCTGCTGCTATTTCTAGTCTCTCTACTTGAATAATTGCCATTAACGCCATATCTGTTGGAAACGGCTTGAATTCCAAACTCCAGCACTCCCCTGAGTCAACTTCTGTTACAGTTCCGGTAATAATTTCGTTATTTTCATCTGTCATAGCAAAGCTCCTTTACATAAGTATTTGAATTATATTGGTTATAAGTTGATTTTTTGTTGTAATTTTGTGGTTATTTGACGAGATATTACCATGTTACTGGTCTGGATCGATTCGGCCATAGGGTGGGGATGTATTTGCGGTAATATACCGTAAAATGAAAACACGCTGGCAGATAGCTATAAACTTGCCTCCGAATAGGCAAAAGCACACTCCGTTTGGCATGATCTTTTGCAACTAATTAAAACCATCTGAAATCAATATTGGTAATAGGGACTTATGGCAGTTCGATTTATTGCTGTTATATTTAGCGATCATTTTAGTCGCTTTTTGATAGACGGCGTAAAGCGGCATTGCAAAGCACCTTTTTCCCCAGCATATCCGTTTCTCTCAGGTAGGACTCAAAATAATCACTTAAAATTTGATCAAGAATACGCGTCATTGGTTTATTCTGTTTTATTTTCAGGTAATATAATTTGTGGATATGGTCATCGCTAATTTTTGGCTGGTACATAATTCAGCATCTCCTTTTATTAGTGTCTGTTTCGGATTAGTTTAGTTTGATGAAATGAGTATTTGCTGGAAACATAAATACCGCCCGAACACTTCCAAGCGGCATCATTTTTCATGTATCGTTTTGTAAATATATTTAGCTTATGGTTTCTTCATTCTCGGTTTTTGCAGTGAGATGTTTTTT
>Ga0209083_1000086_pt1 | contig 139897 bp, 121 predicted proteins | sample AM7aDNAmetaG_FD_184132 | JGI IMG/M metagenome (GOLD analysis project Ga0209083, IMG submission 184132) | Freshwater microbial communities from Finland to study Microbial Dark Matter (Phase II) - AM7a DNA metaG (SPAdes) (version 3) | ecosystem: Environmental > Aquatic > Freshwater > Lake ... | reverse complement strand
AACACTTCCAAACGATTACGCTCTGTTCTGGACATACGAAGCTCATCCATCCGGCCGATATACCCCGGCCTCAAGGGTGACACTTCTATTTGAGCTATGCCATGACAGTTCTACTCGCGCACAACACCGGCCATTCCCGAGCGCTTGCACCAGCGAGCGTCCGCGGCTAACACTTCTGCTCCGGTTACACGAAAGCAAAGGAACCCCATGCTTTTGAGAATCGCCGCAATCCTGTGCGTCATTCCCGCCCTGGCCTCCAATCTCCAAGCTGCTGACCCGGCGGCTCCGCCCGCAATCGGCTGGCGCGGGAATCTGACGGGATTGTTCCCCAACTCCACGGCGCCGCTGCAATGGTCGCTGGTCTCCACCGGTCCGACAGAAGGCATGGGGTGCGCGGCGACACTTCCGGCGGATGCAAGCGGGAAGGATGCCACGCCCGTCGCAGGCGGGTTGGTTACGAAGTGGCTGGCGATCGGGCCGTTCGATGTGAAGGATGGGAACGCGGAATTCGCCAAGGAACTGATTCCCGGCGAGATGACCCTTGCGCCCAAAGCGGGAGACAAGGTCGGGGAACTCGAATGGAAAGCCGTGGCACCGGCCACCGATGGCGTGAGCTTTCTGAGCGTCGACGCCATCGGCGCAAAGGGGAAGATCAATCAGGGCGCGCTGGCGACGTCGTGCCTTTTCGTGAAGAGCGCCGGGCGGCTGCGCGCAGTGGTTGAGCACCCCGTGCAGATGAAGGTCTTCGTCAACGGCACGGAAGTCTATTCCAAGGCGCAGCAGTGGATTGCCGTTGGCAGCGCGTATGGTCTCAGCAACAATCGCTGCGCGAACATCTGGCCGGCCGGTTCATCGTTTGAATTCGATGTGAAGCCCGGCTGGAACCGTATCAGCGCAAGACTTATGAGTCCGCCGCGCGAAGGGTGGAACGACCTGAAATTCATGATGCGCCTGGGCGATGCTCCCCCGGTCAAGTACGAGCGAAGGAACATCCTGTGGGAGACGCCGCTGCCGGACCACAGTCATGGGGCACCGATCATCGTCGGGCAGCGGGTCTTCGTGACCAGCGAGCCGGACGAGTTGATCTGCATCGACAAGAACACCGGCAAACTGCTGTGGTCGGCGACGAACAATTACTATGATGCCACGCCCCAGTCCGACCGCGATGCCAATCCCGCTTTCAAGGAGAAGGTGGAACCGGTGGCGAAGCAGCTTGCGGAGGAAAAGGATCCCGCCAAGCGCTGGGCCGCCCGGAAGAAGCTGTACGATGTCCTCCAGGAAGTGGACAAGGCCAGGTACACGATCAAGTTCGATGGCCACCTCCAGGGTCACTTCGAGATCGTCGGCTTCACCAACACCCCCGTGAGCGATGGCAAGTACATCTATTTCTGGAACGGCGCCGGCGTGGCGGCGTGCTATGACGTCGATGGCAAGCGTCAGTGGATCCGGCGACTCGACGCCGAGAAACTTTTCTATTCCGCATCGCCTGCGGTTATCGGCGGCAAGCTCGCGGTGTATTTAGGCAAGATGTACGGGCTCGATGCCAGGACGGGCCAGACCACGTGGGAGCAACCGGAGGTCAACAAGACGGTGGCCGCCCTGCTCTCCGCGCGACTGGCCGGGGTAGATGTCTTTATCAGCCAGCAGGGCGAAGTGGTCCGTGCCTCGGATGGAAAGATGCTCTGGAAGAATCCCCATAAGATCACCAACGATACCGGCTGGGCGCCGCCGACGGTTCTGGGTGACGTGATGTATATTCCGTGGTACGGCACCGGCACGATGTGGATCCTGGACTTTGCCGGCTGCACGGGCGATGAATGGAAGCCGAAGGAAGACTCGATCACCGGGATAGGCTCAGGCTTCCCCCGCCTGCCCACTGCGCCGCTGGGAATCCCGCGGGAGCAGACGGCCGGCTCGCCGCTGATCCATGATGGCAAGGCCTATATCATCGACTGGTGCGGCGGGTATTACGTAGTCGACCTGAAGACGAAGAAGACGCTGGCCGCCAAGGCGCTATTGTCCGAGGGCGACGCCAACTATGTCGCCATGCCGGCCGCGGCGAGCTGCACGCTCATCGGCAGTCACATCGTCGCCATGGACAACCAGGGACACTCGGTGGTGCTGGAGAGCGGCGGCGAGTGCACGGAGGTCGCCCGCAACCGCATTGCGATGCAGGTTCCGCGCGAGTGGGCCATTACCACACAGGAGTACACCAGCTACGCCCCGCCCGTCGCTGATGGTGATCGGCTCTATATCCGCGGCGAGCGGCACCTGTACTGCATTGGAGCATCGGCGCCATAGCGCGACTATCTACCGAGAAACAGGTCACGACCTTTGACCAGGTTGATCATCTTGCGGTCGGCGATGCTGCGTTTGTTCATCCAGAAACCGCAATCCGGATGTACCCAGGTGACTCGCCCCTCTCCCACGATTCTTGCCGCTGTTTCAATGCGCCGGGCGACTTCTTCGGGGCCCTCAACAGTATTCACTTTGACATCAATGACGCCGATGCCCAGGCCGATCTCAGGCCGCAGCCCATCCCTGAAGTGAGCCAACTCGTCGTATCCGCGGAAGGCGAATTCCAGCACGACGTGATCGCAATGCAGGGCATTGAGATACCCAATCAGTTTGGCCCACGTGCCGCGCTGAATGCTCTGCCCGCCGTAGTTGCCAAAGCACATGTGGACACCGCGCTCCCTGGCTTTGGTGGAGGCGTCCAGGATGAGGTTGATGCTGGCGGCGGCCCAATCGGATTCATGGGGATGGCCGGTGATGTTGGCTTCGTCGACCTGCAGAACATCCGGGTCGATGTCGGCAACCTGCTGTGCCAGGGCTGCCCCGATGGCCATCGCCAGGTCGGCGCGCGACGGGTAATGATGATCCATGAGCGTCTTGGCAAGCATGTGCGGTCCGGTCATGGTGAACTTCAGCGGATGGTTCGTCAGTGACCGCGCGCGGCGGTAGTCACGCGGAAGGTTGAGCGTTCCTTCGCCCACCGGGGCTTCAACAACGCCAGCCGGCTCAGCGCGAAAGCCCATGCCCTGCTGCCTGGCGAAATCCGCGATATCTCTGCGCGTGATCTGGCTGCGGATGCCGCTCATCGGCCGGGTGAAGTACTCAATCATTCCGTTGGTGTCGGGATGATTCACATCGAAGCGATAGAGTTCGCCATCAGCGATGACATCGATCCCGGCCTGCTCCTGCGTTTGAAAGACGACCCGCGTGGCGTCGATCAACGCCTGCTGGCTGGGCGATGCAACAAGCCATTCGGGAACGGGATAGCTGCCAACGACTGTCGTTCTGATTGAGGGTTGGGACATGAATCCTCTATATGTTTGCTTCCATGCGAATGCAGGATCAGCTGGAGGCCACGTGGTGCCGCAACTGCGGTCATCTGCGACGGATTATACCCCTACCCCCTGCCTCCGGCTCGGTTCGCTCCGCCAAGGCGGCCAGTCTTGCGATGAGATCGCCCCCGTGTAGGATCGTCGGTCAGTTTACTCTTCTTGAGCTCACAATCTTAAAGGGTTTGTATGTACGAGCACCACATGCAATTCGCGCTTGCGGTACTGGCTTTTGCCTGCACCGTGTGTTCCGCCAGTTCAGTCTTCTCCGGCACCGATTCGTTTCCGCCCGGCTGGATGGCCCGTTCGCCCAGGGATGAGATCCGCCCGGCATTCTCATACGATCCCAAGGGCGGTCCAAAGAATGCCGGCAGCCTCATAATCACCCACGATCAGCGCAATGGGCTCGATGGCTGGTTTGGACGCTCCTATCCCGTCACCGGTGGCGACACCTACCGCTTCGAGGCGCTGCGCAAGTGCGCCGGCGTGGCCGTGCCGCGTCGCAGCGCCCTGGTCCGCATCATCTGGCAGGATGCCGAGGGCAAGATGGTGGCGCCCGATGTCGCCGAGGCGGAAAAGGGCGACCCGCGCGTGATCTGGAATGCCGAGCCGGAGCACCCCGCCGACGGCCAGACCGATCCTCAGGGCTGGACCACCGTCAGCGCTGTCTATCGCGCACCATCCAAGGCTACGCAAGCCATCCTCGAACTGCATTTGCAGTGGGCTTCCGGCGGGCGCGTAGAATGGAGCGAGATCACCTTCGCCAAGGCGGCTCCACTGCCAGCGCGGAAGGTCCGCCTGGCCACGGTCCACTACAAGCCCACCGGGAAATCCCCACGGGATAACTGCCAGGAATACTCCCCGCTCATCGCTGAAGCTGCCAGGCAAAAGGCCGACCTGGTGGTACTGGGCGAAACGGTGACGATGGTGGGTGTAGGGAAAGGCCCCGTCGATGTCGCCGAACCGATCCCCGGCCCGACCACCGACTATTTCAGTTCCCTCGCAAAGCAATACCAGACCCACATCGTCGTCAGCCTCAACGAGCGCGAGGGACATCTCGTCTACAACGCTGCGGTCCTGCTCGGGCCTGATGGCAAGCTGATCGGCAAGTACCGCAAGATGTGCATGCCGCACAGCGAGGCCGAAAGCGGCGTCATGCCCGGCAACGACTATCCGGTGTTCGACACGAAATTCGGTAAGGTTGGCATGATGATCTGCTACGATGGCTTTTTCCCTGAAGTTGCCCGCGAACTGACCAATCGCGGCGCTGAAGTAATCGCGTGGCCGGTGTGGGGATGCAACCCCCTGCTGGGCAAGGCCCGCGCGTGTGAGAACCACATTTACGTCATCAGCAGCACTTACAGCGACACCAAGGATGGCTGGATGATCTCCGCCATCTTTAATCCCGGCGGCAATCCGATTGCCACGGCCGATACGTGGGGCACGGTCGCCGTGGCCGAGGTCGATCTGAATCAGCCTTACATCGGGCCATACAACCTGGGCGACTTCCATGCGATGCTTCCGCGGCATCGGCCTGTACAGGTGGCGGAACCGGGTGTATCGCACCGAAATGTGAGCTTGGAGCACGTGAGATGAAACTCGCCTTTAGCACTCTGTCCTGCCCGAGCTGGACTCTCGAACGCGCTGTTACCGCCGCCCGTGAGTATGGATACAGCGCTATCGAACTGCGCCTGATTGACGATCAGACGCTCACGCCAGCGCTGCTGCGTGCGAACCTCGAGCGCGTACGCCGGGCATTCGCCGGTTCAGGCATCGCCATTTGCGGTCTGGGCAGTTCGGCCCGGCTCGCCGACAACGCCCCCGAGCGAGCGCCTCACGAGCAGGAACTGCGCGAGCTGATTCCCATGGCGAAATCGCTCGGCGTCCCCATGATTCGCGTCTTTGGCGGCAATCGCCCTGCTGGTGCGGATGAGGCCCGAGGCATCACCAACGTGGCGGCGGGTCTGAGCACCGTTGCGCCCATGGCCGAGGATGCCGGTGTCTCGCTGCTGCTGGAGACGCACGACGACTTTTGTCGTTCCGAAGTGGTGGCTCGGGTGATGGCCCAGGCCCCCAGCCCGGCCGTTGGCGTCATCTGGGATTCGCATCACCCCTTCCGCCACGGCGATTCCATCGCCCTGACCTGGAAGAATCTCGCGCCGCGGCTCAAGCACGTCCACATTAAGGATGCCCGTAAAAGCCCGACCGGAAAGGCCAGCGGCTGGGACCTGGTACTGCTGGGGGAGGGCGAGGTGCCGGTACGCGAGATGCTGCAAACGCTCAAGGCCAACGGCTATGACGGGTATGTTTCGGTGGAGTGGGAGAAGCGCTGGCACCCGGACATTCCCGATCCTGAGATAGCGCTGCCCCAGCACATGGCAAAGCTGCGCGAGTGGGGACTTCCGACTCGATAGTCGCGGGCGTACGTACGTCAGGAGATCCAGCGGCCACGGGCGGTAATGATCCAGCGATCGCCCTTCTTGCGGCAGCCGAAGGTGCTGCCTGATCCGGCCCAGCCAGAGCCCGTGCCGGTGGTGACAGTGGCGCGATCGTTCCCCTCGCGCTTCACGGATTGGATGTGCTCTTGGGAAACAAAAGGCGGAGCTGCCCCGTTATGCAACTCTTCCTGGACCAATCGGATCAGGGCGAGGACGTCGCCGTCGGGGAGGTCCGAGGGACAACGGAATGGATATGATGCATCGGGCAGTGCAGACGGGCGCGCATTAAGTGATTGGGGGACAGGGCCTATCAGCGCGTAGGGCTGCATGTCGGCGGGAGCGATCTGCGCATTGGGCCAATTGGCTATCCCCGGGTAGATATCGCAGAACGCCCCTCGGGACAATGACGAGTTGGAGGGTTTGGGCAAGAAGTAGACGCAACCATTCCACTGGACGCGGTTGTTGAGGCGGTATGAATTGTGGATCTCGAGATACCAGATTGGCTGGGTCGTGTCGGCAGCGTGGCGCAGGTATTGAACGATCTTGGCCAGATCCTCTTGTTCCAAGGGGATGGCACTGCGATCGCGATAGAGGACGGTGAACTCAGTCGGTGAGGTCGTCGCGGTGCGCGGGCCGGTCGGCCACGTGGTGAGGTACGGCCGTGTTGTCGGACTGTGTCTCTGGCAGGAGTTGAGACAGAGAGATGCGGTCAACGCAGCAATGTAGAGCGGACGACGCATGGCTTGCTCCGTCATTTCCCAACCTTCACCTCCACGCGATCGGCGCCGATGCTTCCCAGCAACTCGATGAGCAGGCTCCCGTCGACAACTGCCGCCGCGGCGAGCATGTCTTTCCCGTTGACGCTCATCACCTTGGGCGCTTCGCCCGTCCAGCCTTTGATCTTGAAGACCGGGGCAAGGCCGGCGGAGCCTTCATTGCCTGCAAATGCAAAACTCAACGGCCCAGGGCCCTTAAGCACGTAACAGCCCTCGGACTCGTTGAAGCCATCCTTGTTAAAGTCGCCGGGGTCATCGGTTACCACTTCAGCGCCGGTAATCCTGGCCGGTTTGCGGTAGTCGGCCGCCACGCCCAAGCCGTCTGCCGGGGCCTTGAATTCCGGCAGCAGGCTGCTGCCGGCGGCGCCCAACTGGATCATGCACGCCCAGGTGGACTGATATCCCTTGTCCATCACGATCCCGTTACTGCCGTAGCCGGCGCGGTCCCAGCCGAGTTGGCCGGCCGGCCCGTGCCGCATGTGTCGCGTGAACAGCGCCTGCTGCTCGGCCGGGATGGTGATCATCAGCCCGGCTTTGACCGCCGCCGATGTTGGGTAGGCCATCGTCAGTTCCTCGGCTTTGTCAGCGCCCTTCCACTCTGGGTGCGCGGGTGTGCCAAAGCCCATCGGCTCACCGCTGGGGTTGGCCGTCTGCGCTGAACTGATCATCAGATGCGGCCCGTACTCGCTGCTCCAGTGGAAAGGCTTCTCGCCGTTGTTCTGGACCGTAACCTGCGAGATGATTCGCCCCGCCGGGTAAAACGTGTAGATGCCGCTGACGGTGAAATCGGTGTGAACCTGCTTGCTCCACCAGACGAACTCGGACTTCACGCGGACGCGGATGCGCGCTGGCGACTGTTCGATCACCTGAAGGTCGCCTGTGGCCTTCAGATCATTGTGCCCGGACGACGGCCAATCCGCGCAGCCGTCATACGCGGGCTGTGTGCTCGCGGCCACCTTGTACTGGGCCCCGTGCCAGCCGATCTCCAGCAATCCACGGTCGGCAAACGCCAGGTTCTGTTTTGCCTGGGGATCGTTCTGCAAGTCGAACAGTTGGGAGATCCCGCCGCCGGTGCGCTGGGTGACGACCGCCTTGTAGACCCCGGGCGAGATGATGCTGATCGATCGCTCGGCGGGCGCGCCCCCGCTATCGATTGCCTCCATCATCGCTGCGGAGACATCCGCCGCCCGAGCCATCATGGTGGATGCAATGATCAGCCCTGCCATGGCAAAAGCCCGGAACAACCGCCCGACGGCAAACATCGCATGACCTCGACTCGTCGATTTCATGACCGCTCCTTTACTCGTCGTCGCTATCACCAAACAGGCAGGTCATTCCGCACGCGCGTGGCGCGCGCCACGTGCGTCATCGTCATGCTCCCGTACGTTTGCCACATGGGCTGGGCGAACGCCACGCCGTGGCGCATTCCCCAGAAGGCCGTTACCACCTCGTAGTTCCGCTTGAATGCCCGTCCGGACTCCGCTCCAAACACCGCTGCCCGCGCTTTGCACTGCATCGCCCGGAACGCCACCTCCATGTCCTCAGACACATCCACGACAAAATCCGGCTCGTGCAGCTCGTTGACGTCCACCTCAATCTCATACATACCCGCCCCGCGCAAGTCACACGGCGGGTAGTCACCCGCGATCCCGCCGTGCCCCACGTAATAGATCACATCCCGCATCGTCCAGGACAGGTTGCGGTGATCCGCGTGGCAGTCCCACGGCGTCGGATAGAGCAGGATGTTGGCCTTCAGGCGCCGCAGCGCGTTGACCAACTTCATCTTCATCTCCATGGTCGGGATGATCTTGTTGCACGGCACATCCAAAAACTCCGCCTTCACGCCCAGGATGCGACAGATCTCCCGCCCCTCGATTTCACGGAGCACGGCGATCTTCTCCTGCTCAGCCCCCGGCGGGCGCACGGTCTCACCCAGCGTCACGCTGAGCTGCCACACCTCGTGGCCGGCCTTGACATACTTGGCCGCCAAGGCTCCGCAGCAGCAGATGTCATCCGGGTGTGCTGCAACCACAACCACTCTCATCTTCGATGAACTCTTCTTTGCCATGGCACGTTTCCTTTCGTTTAGTCTCGCATTCACTCCGCCCACGCTCCCGTTGCAGGACTGAAACGGGGCCGCAGGAACTCTGTTCCTATCTCCCGTCATCGCTTCAGTCGCTTCCGGACAACAGAATCATACTCCTGAGCCGGGAGGACCCCGCGGCTGCCGTCAACATACATCACATTACAGCCCAATGAGCCGTGATTGGCTAGCGGCTCCAAGATCAAGATGTCACGATTTGCGAATCGCGGCCTCGGGGGTGTTGCCAGATACCAGTAACTGCCAAAGGGAACTGCGTTCGGCCAAGACTGCGGAATCTCACTGCCAGCTTGAGGGGCGGCCCTGTGACTGGCAGGACATTGTGGAGCCGGACCGGACCATCCCCACCGTTTACTTAAGTACTCCATGAGGTCAGCGGGCACCGCTCCGTGGCTCTCATCCAGATGAGTTCTGATCGCCATATCAATTCCGCCAAAATTCGATGAACAACTACCCATATCCGCTCGGTACCGAACCCACTCCAGCCCTAACCAGATACCCAGGGCGGTCACGACAACAAGACAGCATGCCCAGAAACGTCGATGCATGACCATCACCTCGCGCTCCTTGATTGCGCCGACAGGCCAACTGCATATTTGGCACGACAAGGACAATTCCTATCACCGTTCGCTCTAGCGAATGGTGATCTAACACTTCCTGATTACGGCTCCGACATACCACTCTACCGCCTCATTCCGCCGTCTCAACGGACGGAAGGAATATTCGCGCCCTGCTTGGCCAGAACCTGCCGCAGGGCGGCCGGATCGACGGCGCCAAAAGGCACGCCCTGCCGCACAGCGAACCGCGCTGCCACCCCTGCCGCCTCGCCCATCGCGAAGCAGGCGGGCATGGTGCGCACCGAGCTCTGCCCGATGCGGTCCGCAGAGACGCAGCGCCCCGCCACGAGCAGGTTCGCCGGCCCACCCGCAGGAACCATGATCCGGTATGGAATGCCGTAGAGGAATCCCGCCGGCTGCTCCTCCAGCACAGTCTTCGCCTTCTTGTCGGACCCATGCAGGTCCACCGGGTAGTCATAGACCGCGATAGCGTCATCGGTTATGCGTCCCGAGCGAAACAGGCGCTCGTCCAGCGCATCCACACCCCTGATCCGCCGCGTCTCGCGGACGCCCGGCAGCAGGGCCGTGGCGGTCAGGACAGCATTCTTCATGCCCGGAATGTACCGGCGGGCAAGGGCCATAAAGCTGTGGGCGATCTCGCGGCCGCGCATCATGGCCCGGGCGAGGTCGTCGGGGTTGGTGCCGTCAACGTTGAAAACATGGCCGTAGTTGTAGGCGCGGTATCCCGGCTGCAGGGCGATGTCCGCGATCATGCGGTGCTCGGCATCATCCCAGTCGGGAAGCCGACCGGCCGCAACTGCCTCGCGGAGGAATCGGTTCTTGCCGACATTGTCCGGGAACTTCCTCAGCCAGCGCCGATATCCATCGGGGTCGATGCCCGCCACGGTGAAGCAGAGCGTCACCCCCATCATCCGGCCCTTGGAGTCACCCTTGACGAAACGCACCCCGGACCTCGCCGCCACATCGCCATCGCCCGTGGCGTCCACGAACGCCTTGCCCAGCACCACCTGGCGGCCGCCCTTGTTCTCGATCACCAGCCCCCTGATTCGGCCGCGCTCACGGAGCACAGCGGAGACGAAGGTGAAAAAGAGCGTCGTCACGCCCGCCCGGTTGACGAGATCGTCATAGATGAGCTTCAGTTTCTCCGCGTCGATGGCCGGCCACTGCTCGACTCCCGGCTCGCCGTTACCACCCGCCGCCTTGAGTCGCGAGAGAATCTCGCCGGCGATCCCGCGGATCAGGGGCGCGGTCGCACCTTGCGAATACGGGGCCAGGCAGGGCACCAGGCCGCCGGTACTCATGCCGCCCAGGCAACCGATCTGTTCGAGCAGCAACACCTTAAGCCCGTTACGCGCGCCGGACACGGCCGCGGCCACCCCGGCCGGGCCGCCGCCGGCCACTACCAGGTCGTACGCACCATAGACCGGCAGGCGTCTGGCGGATTCGGTCACATATGTGGGCATCAGAAGCTCCTTTTCGGGAAGAACGTCCGCGAGCAGAGAGACTCTCACTCGGCCTCGATCACAGGGCCTAATCCTCCTTGAACACCGCGGTCCCCATGCGCTCGGGCTTTCCCGCGATGAAGTCGTTGGCGGCGGTCATCTCATACGCAGGGCACCAGATGACCTGCCGGTTGCGTCCTTCGAGTGACTGGTCCGGAAGCAGCGGCGTGCCGCTGGCCGGAGTTGCCGTCGTGTTGACACGCCAGCGCTCGCCGGGCCGCGGCCGGCCACCGAGGTATTTCCAGGGAAGCGTGTAATCCAGACGCCACCAGTCGCGCCCGCAGGAGAGCCGCCCCTTGCCCATCTCGACCGGCTGGCCGGTCTTCAGGACCGTGTTCTGCCGGTCGATGATCTCGTAACCACCCTTGAGCAGCGCCCAACCTTCGCTCAGGATACACCAGACATCCATCCGGCTCCCGGTGCATTCGCGGTCGATATAGACCCGCCAGAAGAAGGTCTCGCTGCGCGTGCCGCGGAACTCATCCCACCGCCGCCTCCGCGCTGCAACGTCCACGCCGCGCTCGAGGATGCCCAGGGTCAGCCCCCTCGCGCTGTGTGTCATCCTGAACGATACGTCGGTCTCCTGCTTCCAGTCGCGGCCCTCGAAGAACCCGAGGAAGTCCTCAATGCAGTTCTCCGCGTAACGGAAGCACTGGTCATGACGCAGATGGACAAACCCACCATCGCGGCCCGCGGCTTTATCGGAAAGCGCCACCATGGCCGGCGGAGTAAAGCCGGCAAGCTCCCACTTGAGATACTCCAGCCATGCAGTGGCATTCCGGCGCAGGCGTTCCTGCCTTCGCGTACCAAGCAGCCTCACCGCATCGTCAGCGGCGGCAATGGCTTCGCGCAGTTGCCTCACAATCAGCCGCGCTTCCTTCGGTCGGATGATCTTGTTCGGCCTGACCGTACGACGGATCTCGTTGAAGCGGTCCAGGCTGCGCGCATACGCGGCGAACGCGACGAATGGTACGGCGTGGCTCTCGATGTGCCGCACGAGGCGGCGGAGGCGCCTGATGTCATCCTCGAAGAGAGTATCCTGCCACCAGAGGTGATGGCGCATGGATAGCGGATCGCTCTTCTTTGTGAACGGCCGCAGGTGTTCGAGGTCGTCGACTGTCTTGCGGAGCAACCAGAGTGTCCGCGCCCGCGAGCCGGAGAAGTACATCGCGAACAGGTCGACCGATGCGCGCATCTCCCAGTAGTCGCGCATGCCCCAGTTGTACATCCGCCGCGTCTCGGCAAGCAGCGTCTTTGCCAGCGCATCGGGCTTGCGCCCCGCGGCCTTCGTCGCGGCGGCGAGCGCACGGTCACAGTGTCTCTTGAGCATGCGCGCCACCTCAAAAGGCGACAGCGGCGCTCTGGGCTTGTTCGGATTCACGAAATCGATGATCGGATAGGTATCATCCGGGACGTTGCGCAGTTTTCGGTTGCGATTGAGCCACGCCGTGGTGATGGTCATGGAATTCGTCGGCTCATCGTTGACAAACCGCGGCGTCAGGTGAAGGAATGGGTCCTGGTAGTACGAACGGATGCCGGGGTAGAGGTAGCCCTCTTCGCTGGTTGAGTGCAGGAACTGCCGGAACGTCGTCAGCGTTATCCGGCTGGCCTCAATCGTCGCCTTCATCGTCTGTGCGGCCCGGCCGGCGCTCATGCCAGTCCTTGTCTCGAGCCGTCCGCGAAGCATCGCGGCCGACGGCTCATTGCCGCGCACGTAGTCGACCGCGGCATCGAGGTGGCCGCGGTTGAGTAGCGCCATGTTCAGCTCGTGCGACTTCATCACCCGCCGCGCGTCGATATCCGGCGCCAGCAGTTCATAGATCGTGTGGAACGCAAACGAGTCCGCGCCCTTGTTCTGCACATCCGCGAGAAGCCCGCGCACGAACTCCGGATCGCTCCAGAGATAACGCGCCTGAACCGTGCCGCAGTTGTGGCACGGGCCAACCAAAAACATGAATTCGGTGTCCGGGAAGTTCTCCTTCCACTCCAGGACGCGCGGATCGGCCTTTGGCCAGTAGTAGTAGTCCGCGCGGTCCTGCACCTTGTGCGCCAGGCGCAGCTTGCCGGGGAACGATTCGAGGATGCCGCACATCGCCTTGGGGGAGTTGAAGTCCCAGAGCCGAAAGACAAGTTGCGGCGGAGTTTTCGCAGCCAGCGCTTCGGGTAGGAGCGTGCGCTTGAGGAACGCACTCGAGTTGGGCGCGCTCTCGAAGTTGATGTAAAAGCCCGACAGTTCGGGGAGGATCTCAAAGGTTCTCCTGAATACGTAGCGTGTGTACGCATCCACCACCGGGTGATCCAGGGCGGAGAGGCGGCTGCCGGCCTTTTCGGCCTGGAAGATGATATTGTGCGCCTTCGCGAGGCCATGTGGGAAGTGCGTCAGGTAGTGCTGCATGAACGTGTCGAGGCCGAACGCCCTCGCTACGCCAAACGCCCTCTTCAGCCCCGCGAGCGTCCGCGCGCGGTCTCGCTTCGACGGCGCCGGCGCCTCGGGAAACTCCTCGTAGTCGAGGTAATATTCGAACGGATGGTAGTGAGCGTAGAAGACCAGGCCCGTGAAGTGCTTTCGCACCAGCGCCTTCACATACGGCACCCAGAACGCCTCATCGAGATCGCCCACCGGCGCATGGGCACGAAACGCGCTGTCGCCCGAGCCAAGGATATTGGCCTCATGCTTGTAGAGCCGCGAAGTGAAGCGAGGGATGATTGCCTCGACATAGTCGCGACCGCCGCGAAGCTTCTCCGCAAGGTTCAGGATACCTGCTAGAAACGCTCGCGGCCGCCCTGCCGATACCTTAAGCCCCTTGTCGTCGGCGCCCAGCGCAAAGCCATCCGTGTCGGCGAGCGCCTTGTCCGCAAAGAGGCGAACGGATCCGCGCGCCGTCGCGATTCGCCCGCTCTCGATACGACCTGATGGCAGGTCGGCAACAGCCCACGCAAGGCCCTTGTGAACATCGCTGAAAAACGCGTCACTGGCAGCCAGTTCCTTCATCTTGAGTCCTCGTGTTTACCGCCAATGGTATCGCAGCGGACGGTGGAGCATAGGGCTCCGCACAGCTAAACGCCTGGAAAGCATTCCGGTAGAATGCGCTGGATGAAAACGACAATGACAACGATCAGTGCCGGTATCGCGTGTCTGTGCATGTTCGGCATTCTGTGCTCCATAGGCGTTTCGGCACTGGCGCAAGATGCGCCTGCGGGGTTCTTTCGCACGAAGCAGGTGGATGGAAAGTGGTGGCTGGTGGACCCCGCCGGACAACTGTTCATCTCCAAGGGCGTGACCACGGTGTCGTTCGCCCAGGACAGGATCAAGGGCACCGAGGTCTCGCCCTACGAGCAGACCAACACCGCAAAGTACGGCACACAGGATGCCTGGCGCGATGCGACCGCAAAGCGCCTGATGGGCTGGGGGTTCAACACGCTGGGGGCGTGGTCGGATGAGCGACTGTGCAAGGTCACGATGGACGGAAAGTACCTGGCGTGTGCCCCGACGATCGATTTGGGGGCGGCCTACGTGTCGCGGAAGAGCAAAGGCGAACAGGCCTGGCTGCACGGCATATTCCCTGATGTGTTTGACCCGGAGTTCCAGACCATCGCCAGGGAGATCGCCACCACGCGATGCGCGCCGCGGAAGGATGACAAGTCGATCCTGGGCTGGTTCACCGACAACGAACTTCGCTGGGGACCGGACTGGCGCGGCAAGGATGAACTGCTGACGATGTTCCTGGCGCTGCCGGCGAAGGCGCCCGGCCGCATTGCCGCCGTCGAGATGCTCCAGCGCCGATATGGCGAGATCGGCAAGTTCAATACGGTCTGGAAGACCAGCTTCGCCGACTGGCCGGCGCTTCGCGCGGCCGGTGCGGTAGCCCCGCCGGTCATCCGCAAGGAGGTCTACGCGCAGAACCAGGAGGTCGAGCGCCAGGCCAGTTTGAAAGACCCCAACCGCGAGGCGTTCGTCGCCGATTGCGACGAGTTCTCATCCCTGCTGGCCGAGGCCTACTTCAAAATCACCTCGCAGGCCATCAAGGCGGCCGACCCGAACCACATGGTGTTCGGCGCCCGCTTTGCCTATGTGCCACCCAAGCCAGTTGTCGAGGCGGCCGTAAAATATCTGGATGTAGTATCGTTCAACTGTTATGGGACCGATCCCCGGCAGGTCATCCGGGCCTATTCCGTATTCAATAAACCGCTGATCATCGGGGAGTTCTCCTTCCGCGGCAAAGACAGCGGCCTGCCCAATACGCGCGGCGCCGGCCCCATCGTGGCCACGCAACAGGATCGCGCTGATGCCTTTGCCAAGTATGCGACGCTTGCCCTGTCGCAGCCGAACCTGGTGGGCTATCACTGGTTTGAGCACTGCGATGAACCCAGGGAAGGCCGATTCGACGGCGAGGACTCCAACTATGGCGTGGTGAACATCAAGGATGATATCTACACGACGCTGACGCAGACGATGACGCAGATCAATGCAAAGGCAGAAGAGTTGCATCGAGCGCCGACAGCGAAGTAGGCCAATCCATCTTCTGCGCCACATCCGCCGTCTGTTGCACCCTCTTCATCTCGCGTGATCGCCGTCACTTCTTGACTTCGATGCGCTCAACGGCCAGCCACGCCAGGTCTTCGAGTTCGACCGTGCCGGTCACCTGGCACGTGCCGGTGATCTCGCCCTTGCCGATCTTCTCAAGGATCGCGGCCACCGAGGGGTCGGCATTGGGGGCAGGGCGCAGCCGATAGCGCAGCTCGTTGATCGCGATGCGCGGGACGCCATGGGCGGTATGCTGGACCGGACCGGTCCACGTGTCGTGGGTGCCCTGCGCCAAGGTCTTCAGGATCATCGTAGCGCCGGGCGGCACCTTGACCTCGGCAAAATTGGCCGGAGCTCCTCGCCGCTGGGCCAGGAGCCACACGGGCAGTTCCGGCTCGGCCAGTGCCGTGACACATTCGTGTTTGCCGCCGAGGTACTCCGTGTATTTCACCGGGCCACCCAGTGCCTTCAGGGCCTTGACGATCTGGCGAGTATCTTCGGGCGTTCCCGTGTTGTCGTTATCGCCATGGAAGGCCCAGATGGGGATGTCCTTGATCAGCGGGGCCAGCGCCGGCCGGTCGCCAGGGCCGCCGGAGATGGCGAAGGAGGCGGCGAAGACGCCGGGAAAACGGCTGATCAGCTCCCACGTGCCGCAACCGCCCATGGAGAAGCCGCCGACGTAGATGCGGCGGTCGTCGAGGTGGAACTCCTGCTGCAGTTCGGCGATGGTGGCAATCAGCATCCGCGAGGGGCCGGTGACCGGCGGGGTCTGGCCGAGGCCGACGGCGTGCCAAGCCAGCTTCGGCGGGCACTGCGGAACCAGCACGAACGCGCGCGTCCGGTCCCCGTCGGCCAGGAAGGTCTTGGCAATGGATTGGAGTTGCGCCCTGTTGTCGGTGCCGTTCTCGCCAGACCCGTGCAGCCAGACGATCAGGGGCCATGCCCGGTCCTGCGCGAGGGGCTGCGCGGAGGCATAGTCCTTGGGTACCAGCAGTTGGTAGGGCAGAGATTCGTCGCCTTCCCGGTGGATGCGGGCATTGAACTGGCCAGGGGTCACCGTGGCGGAACTGGTAGTGGTGATGGCTTGCCCGAGTGATTCGGCAGGACCGGCCGCATCGATCCCCAGCCCCCACCCAACCAGCCCGGCCAACGTCATGGCTATCCCCAGCGTCCGCCGGACGTTGCTGATCCGACCCATCTCCTGCGCCATATTCGCTCCTTGTTTTATTCGTCCAATCTCACGCTATCGCTGTCACTTCTTGACTTCGATCCGCTCGACTGTGAGCCAGGCATAGTCTTCGATTTCGATGGTGCCGGTAACCTGGCATGGGGCAGTGATCTCGCCTTTGCCGATCTTGTCGAGGATGCCGGCCACTGAGGTCTCGGCGTTCTTGGCCGGCCGGAGGCGATAGCGCAGCTCGCCGATCGTGAGGCGGGGAGCACCGTGGAGAGTGTGCTGCACGGGACCGGTCCAGGTATCGTGGGTGCCGGCCGGCAGGCCCCTGGTGATCAGCAGAGCGCCATCGGGTACCTTGGCCAGTTCGAAGTCGGCCGTGGCTTCTCGCTTCTGGGCGAAGAGCCAAACAGGCAACTGGGGCTCGGCAAGCGCTCGGGCGCACTGATGACCAACGCCACTATATTCCGTGTACTTGATGGTACTGCCCAGGGCCTTGAGGGCGGCCACAGTCTTGCGAGCATCTTCCACCGACACCATGTCGTCCTTGTCGCCGTGGAAGACCCAGATGGGAACGTCTTTGACGAGCGGGGGCAGTGCCGGGCGATCGCCGACAGCGCCGGCGACGGGGAAGGCGGCGGCGAAGACGCCGGGATAGCGGACGAGTAGCTCCCAGACGCCGATGCCGCCCATCGAGAAGCCGCCGACGTAGATGCGGCGGCCGTCCAGCCGGAACTCTTTCTCGAGCTCGGCGATGGTCGCAATCAGCATGCGCGAGGACTCGGCAACCTCGGGGGCCTTGTTGAAGCCGGCGCGGTGCCAGGCCATCTTCGGCGGGCACTGGGGAAGCAGAACGAAGGCGCGGGTATTGGCGCCGTCGGAGAGAAACGTGTTGGCGACGCCCGGGAGTTGCGCCCTGTTGTCAGTGCCGTTCTCGGCAGAGCCATGGAGCCAGACAATCATGGGCCAGGATTTGTCCGCGTCAGGCATGTAATCCTTGGGGATCAGGAGTTGGTACGGCAGGGACAGGGCTCCGTCGCGATGGATGCGGGCGCTGAACTGGCCAGGGGTCGCTGAGGCGGAACTGGTAGTGACGATAGCTTGCCCGCATGATTCGGCCGGCGCGACCGCACCAATCCCCAGCCCCCACCCGACCAACCCGGCCAACACCATGACTCTCGCCATCGTCCGTCGCACGCTGCTGATCCGATCCATCTCTTGCGTCATACCCGCTCCTTGTTCTAGCCGCCCCATCTTCGCCGCCGCCACGCGACAAGGCAACGAGGCTAGCCGCGGGAGATCCCACCTCGGGGCACACGAGAAGCACGGAGAACTGACCGGGAATGGATTCCGCGAACATGGAGATGGACGTCCGGAGTTAAGGGCTTACCTCCCGTCGCGATTCTCGATATCCTGTATTCATATTATGTTGCGGCAAGTGTGAGGGGAACTATTCTGGTTCCTCCGCGTCTGTTTATTGGGTATGGCAGTCTGTCCATTGGAAGGAGATTCGCATGCGTACATGGTCTATTGTCGCGCTGATTCTTGTTTCCAGTCTGTCTCTGGTAGCCGCGCAGCCGCCGGCCGCAGACCAGGAGGCCCGGAGTGCAATCGTGGGCGTCACCGTTTACCAGTCCAGTGCCCTGGTGGCGCGCGAGGTCGCGGTGCCACAAGGCGTGGGAGCGTTGGAACTGGTCGTGACCTCACTGCCGGCATCGACGGTCCAGAACTCCTTGTATGCCGAATCAAACTCGGAGATTCGCGTTCTGTCGACCCGCTATCGAACCCGTCCTCTCGAGCAGACATCGCGCGAAGAACTGCGTAAGTTGGAGACCCAGCTCAAAGACCTGCAGAAACAGCAGCAGACAACGCAGAAGCAGATCGAGACCGCGCAGGCCAACCTGCAGCTCCTGGCCAAGCTGGAGAATTTCACGCAGGCGACGATGACGCAGTTGACCGAAAAGGGGATGCTCAATACCGATGCGGTGACCAAGCTGGCGCAATTCATCATGGACACCCGCGGAGCCCGCAACACCGAGATTGTGGGTATGGAGCAGCAGCTTCAGTCTTCCAAAGAACAGCAGACATTCGTTCAGCGCGACATCGCCCGTCTCTCAAGCTCCTCCGACAAGACAAGCCGCGAAGCGGTGATCGTCGTCGACAAGACAAATGCCGCCGCCGGAAAGGTCACCCTCTTTTACCTGGTATCGGCTGCCTCATGGAAGCCGCAATACAAGTTCCGTGCAACCATCGACAATCCCCAGGTGGAAGTACAGTATCTGGCCGCCATCTCGCAACAGACCGGAGAAGATTGGGCTAACGTCGACATGACCCTTTCCACCGCCATGCCCATGTTCAATGCCGCCCCGCCAGACCTGGCGACACTGGAGGTTCAGTCGGTCGCGGCGGCTGCAAGTGGTGGTGGCGGGCGATCGGAGGGCGTCAACGTCGATAACCAGTTCCGTGTGCAGTCGGGTATGTCCAACTATGGGCAGGTTCTGAAGGCCAAGCAGGCGGCCGAGCAACAAACTGCGGACAAGCCCAGCGCCGATCGGGCATATAACCTGGCGGCCGCTGTCGCGCAAACCGATGAACTGGTACGCGACCGCGAGGAACTCAAACAGGAGCGAGCCGCGTTGCCGGTGATGCGCGAAGGGCAATCCGTAACCTTCCATCTCGAGCGCCGTTTGACGATTCCCTGGCGTGACGATGAACAACTTGTAGAGGTATCGCGTCAGTCGTTGCCCGCCGAGTTTCTGTATAAGGCCGTCCCCGTGCTGACTCCGCATGTCTATCGCCTCGCCGAGCTGACCAACAACAGCAAACAGGTCATCCTTCCAGGCGAAGCAACCATGTACGTCGGCACAGATTTTGTCGGCCGGGCAAACCTGCCGCTGGTCGCCATCGGGCAATCCTTCACCGCGGGCTTTGGTGTTGATCCGCAGATGCAGGTGCAACGCCAACTGGTGGACAAGACCCGCACGATCCAGGGCGGTAACCAGGTGCAGACCTTTGAATACCGTCTGTCGGTCAGCAACTACAAGAACCAGGCGGTTAAGCTGCAATTGTGGGACCGCATCCCTCACGCCGAGGGTGATGCGATCACAATTGCCGTGGCCACCACGACCCCGCCCATCAGCACCGACGAAACCTACGTTCGCGACCAGAAACCCAAGGGCCTCTTACGCTGGGACCTGACACTGGAACCCAACGCCAGCGGCACCAAGGCAATCCTGGTGAACTACCAATACAAGATGGAATACGCCAAGGACGCGATGATCGGCAACGTCTTCAATAAGTAGCTCAATCTCGTCCATCCGCGCAAGTGACTGCGGTCCAGTAGAACCCGCGCTTAACCACCTGCCAACGCTACACTTAACCCGTGGAACCAAGTGCCCTGGCTATCTCTCTGTTTCAGACGGCGTGCTTGCCCTGAAGTCCCTTGCTAAGTCTCAACCGGGTTCCCGCATGCATCGACGTCTCTAGAGCGCTTGACCGAATGCCAGTTCGCCGGACAATGCCCCTTCTCTATAGAAAGTGTGCCGATGGATGTGCTCAAGCAGATTGATGATGTGGCGAAGCAGGCCCGCGAGGCCCTGGACAAGGTGGGCGACAGCCAGGAACTGGAGCAGTTTCGCATCCAATACCTCGGCACCAAAGGCGCTCTCAAGGACCTGATGTCCCTCCTGGGCAAGGTCGCCAAGGAACTCAAGCCCCAGGTTGGCCAGCAGCTTAACACCCTCAAGAACGAGATCTCCGGCGCGTTTGAACAGAAGAAGACCTCGCTGGCCAGCGGCCAAGTGGCCGGCCCACAAATTGACCTCACCGAGCCGGGCAAACGCCCCGCCATCGGCAATGAGCACATCCTCGTCAAGGTAACCAACGAATTGACCGAACTGTTCGGCCGGATGGGCTTCTCCACGGCCGCCGGCCCCGAAGTCGAGGATGAGTTCCATAACTTTGTCGCACTCAATATCCCGCTGAGCCACCCCGCTCGCGACCCTCTGGACAATTTTTACCTCGCCCCCGCGGGCGAGGGCGCCAGCTTTGAGGATGTCCCCGAAGGCAAAGCCACGCTCCTGCGCACGCAGACCTCGACCGTCCAGATCCGCGTCATGCAGAAACAGCAGCCCCCCATCCGCGTGGTCATCCCCGGCCGGGTCTACCGCCCCGACACCCACGATGCCACCCACCTGTCCATGTTCAATCAGCTAGAAGCCTTGGTCGTCGACAAGGGCGTCACCATGGTGGACCTCAAGAGCACCGTGATGCAGTTCGTGCATGCGTACTTCGGCCCCACAGCCAGAGCCCGCTTCCGCCCCAGCTTCTTCCCCTTCACCGAACCGTCGGCCGAAGTGGACGTCTGGTTCGAGGATAAAGGCCGCTGGATCGAACTTGGCGGATGCGGCATGGTCCACCCCAATGTCTTCAAGGCCTGCAATATTGACCCCGAGGTCTATACCGGCTGGGCCTTTGGCTTTGGCATCGAACGCATCGCCATGCGAAAATATGGCATTGACGATATCCGGCTCTTCGTGGAAAACGATGTGCGGTTCCTGAGCCAGTTCTAGTTTTTGGAGTACGGGGACTTGTCCCCGTTTTTCCGCAGGCAACCCGTTGCCTGTGTGTCGCGACAAAGGGCCTATGAACAGCGCCATCCGCATGCTCATCTGCTCCGAAGCCGAGGTCGATCTCTATGCCTACAGGCGAGGCCGAGAACCCCATTGCATCGTCCGGATCATCCGCGGCAAGCGCTGTCTGGTACTCGACCGCTGTATGGCCGAATGGGGCGCCGCCATGCAGTTGCCCTATTGTTTTGAAGGAACCTGGCCGTCACTGCGACAAAGCCTGCAGGATTTGGAGTGGCCAGCGGACGCGACTTTGGTGATATTGCTTACAAGTGTGAACCGTATTCTGCCAAGAGTGGCCACCGAGTTCGGCCAACTCTTGCAGACGCTCTCAGATTTTGCGACAAACCGGCCAAGCCGGCCGGGCTCGCCAGCCAATGTGGAGGTCGTTCTCCATGCCGAACCGCGGTATGCCGAGGATGCCGGGCGGCGGCTGGCGAATGCAAGTGTGAGCTTCGCTCCGATCGAGGAGTAGGAAAACGTTCCTTCACGCGCCTCGGGAGGGTTGCAGGGAGCCGGGCTTAACCGGATGATAGGGAACCTAGGAAAGTTGTAAGGACGAGTTGACATAATGCCCATAAGTTCTGATCACGCAATTGAAGTCTTCAACAACGCCACCGAGGAAAACGGTCTTTGCCCTCTCCGCCAGAATCAGGTGATCTACCTGCCCGGCGAAGGCGAAGTCTGGGTCACCGGTGACATTCACGATCACCGTCGCAACCTCGACAAGGCGATCCGATCCTCTGACCTGGGGAACAATCCCAAGCGCCATATCATCCTCCAGGAACTCATCCATGGCGACCGGATCGACGCCAATGGCTGCGATGGCTCCTGGGAAACGCTTTACCGCGCTGCCGAACTCAAGTGCGACCACCCCAACCAGGTGCATTTCCTGCTCTCCAACCATGATCTGGCCCAGATCCATGGCGAAGGGATCATGAAAGGCGGCATGAGCGTCTGCGAGGCGTTCAACGCTGGCCTGAAGCGCGATTTCGGCGACCGCTCCACCACCGTCAGCGTCGCCATCTCCGAGTTCATGCTCTCGCTTCCTCTGGCGATCCGCACCGGCAATAACCTGTTCATGTGCCACAGCCTGCCCACCGATGCGGAGGTTCCCAACTTCGACTACTCCGTCTTCGATCGCAGCCTGACCGGCGCTGACTATCGCCGCCGCACCGGCCCGGTATACCAGCTCATCTGGGGACGAAATTATTCTCCCAATGCCGTGGACCAGTTTGCTGATACCCTCGGGGTCGGCATCATCATCACCGGCCACCAGCCCCAGGACACCGGCTTCGCCATGAACGGCACACGCAATCTGATCATCGCGTCGGACCACAACCAGGGCGTCTTCATCCCGGTCGACCTGAGCCAAGACTATGACATGCCCAAGCTGGTTCGCCAGTTGAAGAAGTATGCGGCCGTAGCGGTTTAGCTCTGCCTGAAAACCCGATGGCTCCACCATGGCACGAAACCGCGACGACAGCTCGGAGGCTTCCCGCAGGTATCACAACCGCGTCGCCCCCAAATACGACGCCATCTACGATGACCCCTTCTGGGACTTCCACGACGAGATCACGTGGCGACTGATCAAGCCGCACCTCCCGCGCGATCTGTCGGCCAGGTGCGCCGACCTGGGCTGTGGCACAGGCAAGTGGGGTCTGAGACTGCTTAAGAGTGGGTTCGCCACCACCTTCCTCGACAGCGCGCCGGGCATGATCGACGAGGTCAAGGCAAGGCTCGTCGATATGGGGCCGCGCGCTCACAAGGCAACCACCCTGGTCGCCGACATCGTGCACATGCCCGACCTGCCGGATGACACGTTCACGCTGCTGCTGGCCATGGGAGATCCGCTCTCGATCTGCTCGGACGCCACGGCCGCCGCCCGCGAGATCACCCGCATCCTGCGCCCGGGCGGGGTCGCCGTGGTGACGGCCGACAACCGTCTCGCCGGCATCGACCACTACATCGAGCGCGGAAACCTCGATGCCCTCGAACAATACGTGCGCGATGGCAAAACCCGCTGGCTGACCGATGCCCAGGAAGAACGCTTCGAGCTGACCACCTTCACGCCGAACCAGCTCCGCAAGCTCTTCGTCAATGCCGGCCTGGAGGTGCTCGACATCACGGGCAAGACGATCCTGCCCATCCGCCAGAACCGGAAACTGCTGGATTACCCGCATGCCATGGAACGGCTCTTGAGGCTGGAGATGGACCTGCAGAAGGACCCCGCTTCGCTTGGCCGCTGCGGACACCTGCAGCTCACCGCCCGCAAATCGTTGGTAGTGGAGGCGCAAGACCCCACTTCCTGACGCCCGACACCGCACCGCAATGCCGGCTTGCACCGTCACTAAAAACGAGCAGCCCTACCCGGACTTGACACTGGGCTCCAGTCCGCGCGAGGCCCAGAAGGCGCCATTGGCATCATCCTCCGGCCGATCCTTGTATGCCTCGGGATCCGACCCTTCCTTGAGAATGTGCGTGTAATAGGAGTAGAACGCGGCATATGCCCTGGTCCGGTCCTCAAAGGGACCTTCACGAAACATGTGGTCGGCATCCCAATACCACCACTTCCCATTGTGTTCGTGCACCGGGTGCTCGCGTTTGTCGCTGGAAATGCGCCCAGCGGGGTTCCAAGGGCTGGACCAGTCCACCGGAGTTACCACGGTATACTGGTAATGGCACAGCGCGCAGTTAATCCGGAACTGCTGGCCCATGGGATGGGGCGTGGGAAGCGTAAAACGTTTGCAGGACTGGGAATGGGTGTTCCGGCACCACCACCCCTTTAGCTGATGACGCCACACGCGCAATTTTGCAATGAGATTGAACTTATTGAGCATGCACCACCTCTTGGCGGAAGCTCTCCACCGGCCGCTCGTGCCGCCGATGGCTCCTCTGAGTATACATACGGCACAGACCGGTTAAATGGTCGCGCAAGTCTGTTTTGTACGAATCCAGGTTCGTTCATATGTGTATATCCCACCATGGACGATTCAGGCGCACACCCGTATCCTCTGAACTGGAAACCAGCAAAGGAACCTCCACATGCCCTTCAGCTACACCCCAATGTTTCAGATCCGCAAGAAAGATGACACCCAATACCGCCATCTGACCTCCAATTACGTCAGTATCGTGGACTGCGGTGGCCACAAGATGCTCCGGATCGAACGCGAAGGCCTGAGGATGCTCGCCCGCGAGGCGGCCATGGATGTCTCGTTCTATCTTCGCTCCGCTCACCTGCAACAGCTTGCCGATGAGATCAAGGACCCGGAGGCCTCAGACAACGACCGATTTGTCTGCTATACGCATCTGCAGAATGCCGTGGTTGCGGCGGCCGGGCAATTGCCCTCCTGCCAGGATACCGGAACCGCCATCGTCGTGGCGCATCGCGGCACGCACGTGCTGACCAACTTCGATGAACATGAAGCCATCTCAGAGGGGATCTATGAGTGCTACCAGCAGCGGAATCTCCGTTATTCACAGGTCGCCCCGCTCTCGATGTTCAGCGAGAAGAACACCGGCAACAACCTGCCCGCTCAGATCGACATCCTCAGCGAACAAGGCGATGAGTACGAGCTGCTGCTGATAACCAAAGGCGGCGGATCGGCCAACAAGACGTTCCTCTTTCAGGAGACCCCCGCAATCCTGAATGAACGCGATCTGCTCCGTTTTCTGGGTGAGAAACTGGTCCATTTCGGAACGGCCGCCTGCCCCCCCTACCATGTCGCCATCGTCATCGGTGGAACCAGCGCTGAGATGACGCTCAAGACGGTCAAACTCGCCAGTGCGAAATACCTGGATCATCTGCCGACCACCGGCTCGGCCGATGGGCGGGCGTTCCGCGATGTGGAGTTGGAGCAGAAGATCCTGCAGGCATCCTACCGATGTGGTGTGGGCGCGCAGTTTGGCGGCAAGTACATCGCCCATGACGTCCGCGTCATCCGTCTGCCAAGGCACGCGGCAAGCTGCCCGATCGGCATGGGCGTTTCTTGCTCTGCCGACCGGAACATCCGTGCCAGGATCACTCACGACGGAATCTTCTTGGAACAGCTTGAGCATCACCCGGAGAAGTACCTGCCGACCGAAGCTCCGAAGATGGCGCCGGCCGTGCAGATCGACCTGTCCATCGGCATGGATCGCGTGCGGCAGATCCTCACCAAATTCCCCATCAAGACGCGTCTGGAGATCACCGGCACGCTGATTGTCGCCCGTGATGCTGCCCACGCGCGCCTGAAGAAGCTGCTCGACGAGGGCAAACCGATGCCCGACTACTTCAAGAAGTACCCGATCTATTACGCCGGTCCGGCCAAGACGCCGCCGGGCATGCCCTCCGGCTCATTCGGCCCCACAACCGCCGGGCGGATGGACGGGTTCGTCGACCTCTTCCAGAGCCATGGCGCCAGTCTGGTGATGATTGCCAAGGGCAACCGCTCGAAGCAGGTAACAGAGGCATGCAGGAAACATCGCGGGTTCTACCTCGGTTCTATCGGCGGGCCGGCCGCCATCCTGGCGCAAAACAACATCAAGAAGGTTGAGCTGGTCGATTTCGAGGATCTGGGCATGGAGGCTATCCGCAAGATCGAGGTGGAACACTTCCCCGCCTTCATCATCGTCGATGATAAGGGCAACGACTTCTTCCAGCAGTTGGAGGCGCCAGGCCCCGCAGGGCACAGTAGTGCGACGCCGGCCGCGAAATAACGCCTGGCGCCGCCCCAGCCGGCGGACATTGCGCAGATTGCGCGAAAGTGTTTTCTGCGGCACCGCAGCGGCCACCTGCGCCGGCCCGGATGTTCGCGTCCGCTCGCTCATATTCACGCAGCTTAATATCGCCATGTATTCACATCCTTGCGTCAACATATAAGCGCTGCATGAATTGTGACAATCTGCTGAAATGTTGGGTCCGCTTCGAACCAGTCACCAAATCACCCGTACCACCCAGTATCCCGCGATGCCACGATACCGCCATCGTGAGGTCGCATAGTTTGGAGGGCATATGTGCAGGGCAAGCAAAGCTTTTTCACTCATTGACGTGATGATTGCCGTGACGGTAATCGGCACGGGCGTTTCCGCGACAGTCTGTGCCGTGGGCCAAACCAGCCAGTCAAACGTGGCCTCCGCGGAACTGACAACAGCGGTGAACCTGTCGCAGCAGGTCCACGAATTCGCCCTGTCGTTGCCGCACTCCAACCCGGATGGGTCTGTGGGCAAACGCACCAGCACCGACCCCACGACCTTCAACGATATCTGCGACCTCAATAACTGGAACTCCTCCAAAGTGATCAACTCAAGCGGCGCGCCGGTCGAAGGTTACGGCAAGTGGCAACAATGCGTCATGGTGTACGGCGTGGATGCGGCCAACCCCCAGGCGAACCTGACATCGCCAACGCCCATGGGCCTCAAGCGCATTGTGGTGGTGATCCGGCACAACGGCGGCGTTGTTCACACCGAGAGTTGGTTCCTTGCAGCCACGCCCAGGTAGGCAAAGCCATGATACCCACTGCTCACCACATATTGAACGCCGGCAGATCGCGCGGAGCGGCCACCCTGTTCGCCGTGATCATGCTGGCAGTGATGTTCACCCTCTCGGCTGCTCTTTGGACGGGTGTATCTGCCTCACGCCGCATGTCCAGAAATGACCGCGACTCCTTGCGGGCAATGGCCGCAACCGAGACGGGCATGAACTACCTGAACAGCGCTCTGGCCAGAATCAAAGTTCGCGATTCGGAGTCGGCCGGGCAGGGAGTCATAAGAAAATGGCGATCCTCGATGTCCTATGTCAATGGAATCGGCAGTCGGGACAATGACACGTGCCTGGTATTCCCCGACATCATCCCCCACCCCGGAAGCAGCCAGAGTTTCACCGCGACACTCACCGTCATCGGCGCCCCCGACGCCGCCAAACCATCCGTGTGCATGCGGGTTACGGGCACGGACCGAGCTTCCGGGCTCAAGCGGCACATCGTGGCCAATCTCAACCCGCTGGACACCACCGATCGCATCTTCCGCTATGGGGTGGCATCCAAGGGAAGAGTGGACCTGGCAAAAGGCAAGTCCAATCTCCTTGGTTCGCCCAATGATGCCGGGAGCATCCTCTCGACCTATCCCAACGCGTGGGCGATCTGGCTCGCTGGCGGGACGATCAGTGGCGACGTTGCAGTCGTCAACGATCCGGCGACCTCCTTCATCAACAACGGAGGAACTGTCGGCGGAACGGTGCTGCAGGTAGACCCACCCGACTTTCCGGAATTCTGTGGGAATCAGTATTACAGCTCCAGCCTGCGACAGTTGCCGGGCAACAACAACAGCGGCCCTTTTTCCAATGTGCGGATCACGAGTGACTTCACGTTCAACGGCAACGATGTCATTCAGGGCCTGATATACGTCAAGCCCGGCGTCACAGTTTCCTTCAAAGGCAACCCGGTTGTGCAGGGCGTGATTGTAGTGGAGGATCCGGGCACCGGCGCCAGTAGTACTTCCACGTTGTCCTTTCAGGGCGTCCCCACCTTTGACACCGTGGTGTGGCCCAATGATGGCAAGGTATCGATCGAAACCCAGCGCGCGCTACAGGGCTACAGCGTGCTGGGGCCGACTTCATACATCTACATTTCGGGCTCTGGCGGCGGCAACTCATCCAAGAACGGCTTCGCCGGCTCGGTCGTCTGCGGCACGCTGGCGGAGTATGGCAGTGGCCTGGTTAACATCCGCGATGGCGCCCTGATCAGCATGTGCGACACCGCTGCGGTCGGGGGCCCGGGCGTCTCGTGCTGGCTGGAGGGCGACGGTGTGAAGATTGTGCGAACGCCGGCCTACATCGTTCCCGAGGGCGCCTATACCCATATGCTTTCCTGGGTCATCGACAATTCGAGCTACTCCGAAACGACAGAGGATGGCACACCATGATCAGACAACGACATCGCGGAGCACTCCTGGCTGATGTGCTCGTTAGCGTGGGACTCACGGCGATGCTGATGACCTCGGCAGGTGTCGCCATGAAGTCGGCGTGCCACGGCATCGAAGTCAACGATGGCCAACTGGTCACGACGCGCGCATCTCGGCGCATGTCCAGCGCCCTGGCGCGTACGCTGCGCTGTGCCAGTGTATGCGACATCGGTACCGGGGCGGCCGCCGGCACCACCAAGGTGGGCACCGTCCTCTATGCCACCACGCCCGACGGCACCCTGAGTGCGTATGTGTACGATCCGGTGGCCGACCAACTGCTGCTGGATACCCACCCGGCCGCGCCGATTGCCGATACTCCCGACCTGAACAATCTTCACTCCCGCATGCAAGGCGACAACCCGACGGTCAGCGTCATGGCAAGCAACGTCACCAGCCTTGTTTTCCGCGGCAGATACGACAACCGTCCTGACCCGGCGAACCCGGCCACGAACATCGCGACGCTGGTCAATGTGCAGATCAGCATGGAAATCACCCAGGGAGAACAGGTCCAGCGGATGTGCGAGTCGGTAGTGCCTCGGCGCAGCGTGCAGTAGAATCTTCGCCCTGCATGCTCTACCTCATCATCGTCTCTCTGCTCTGGGCACCATCCTTCGGGCTGGTGGCGCACTACCTCAAAGGGGTTGATCCCAACTTCGTGGCGGCCGTGCGGATCGTGCTCTCACTGTTGGTCTTCGCGCCGCTGATCCGCCTGCGCCGCATGCCGCTGCGGCAGGTCCTGATGCTGCTTGGACTAGGTGCACTGCAGTTCGGCCTGATGTATGTGCTGTATCTCCAGTCATTCCGGTGGATTCGCGGCGTCGAGGCAGCTCTATTCACGATCTTCACTCCCCTGTTGGTGACCCTATTCAATGACATGCTGCAACGGCGGCTCTCCTGGCTCTTCCTCGCCACCGCCAGCCTGACCGTGGCCGGCACCGCCGTGATCCAGTGGACAGAACTGGGGCGCAACGGCCTGTTGATCGGATTCGTTCTCATGCAGCTCTCCAACGCATGCTTTGCCCTGGGACAGGTACTCTACCGCCGCCTCGCGCATGCCACCGGCAAGAGCGACTCGCAACTGATGGGGACGATGTACCTGGGAGCGGCCGTGGTCGCATGCACGGCGGCCGCGTTCAGTTTCCGACCGGAGACGCTCACCAGCTTGACCACGCAGCAACTTGTGGTGCTCCTCTATCTAGGCGCAATTGCCTCGGGCATCGGATTCTTCTTGTTCAACGCCGGCGCCCGCCGGACCGATGTGGGCGCCCTGGCGATCTTCAATAATGTGAAGGTGCCCCTGGCCGTGCTGGCCTCGGTGCTGATCTTTGGCGACCCCGTGCACTGGCCCAGACTCCTGATCGGCGGCGCCATCATCGGCGGAGCATTGCTGCTGAATGAGTCAGGTAAGCACAAGCGACTTTAGCCGGCAATATCGTCTCAAACACAATCTCTCATTTTTCGCTTGACTGTACTAGTATTACTAGTACACTTAGTACATTAAATGGCATTCGACCTTCGCATCTCCACTGGCAGCAGCACCCCGATCTTTCGGCAGATCATCGATCAGGTGCGTCTGGCGGTAGCGACCGCCCGCCTCAAGGAGGGCGATGCTCTGGCTAGTGTCCGCGCCCTGGCCGAGCAGCTTGTGGTGAACCCCAATACGGTTGCCAAGGCGTATGCGGAACTTGCACGCGATGGCGTGATCGCCACCCACCAGGGCAAGGGAGTCTTCATCGCCGCCCGCCGGCCGATCTACACGTCGGCCGAGCGGCTCCGCCGGCTGGAACCGGCCCTCGACGATCTGGTGCGTGAGGCCATCGCACTGGGGTTCTCTACCGACGATGTGCAGAAGCTGGTGCAAACCCACTTCCGCAAGATGGCCGGAAGAAAGGATGGCGAGTCATGAGCGACTATGTGATCCAGGCCAATGGTCTGACGCGCTACTTCGGGCAGAAGTGTGCCGTAGACCAAGTGAGTTTCCGTATCCCCCGCGGCTGCATCGCCGCCCTGCTTGGGCGCAACGGCTCGGGCAAGACCACACTGATGCGGATGCTCCTGGGCATGCTGGAGCCGACGCGAGGATCATCGACGATCCTCGGGCACCAGAGCCTCGCGATCCCCCCGGAAGCACGCGGCCGGATCGGCTATGTGGCCGAGGGCCATCCGCTCTACCCCTGGATGACGGTCGGCCAACTCGCCGCCCACCAGTCGCGCTTCTACCCCACTTGGAACAACACCGTCTACCGCAGCATCGTTGACCATTTCCAACTGAACGATAGCACCCGCGCTGGTTCGCTCTCCCGCGGCCAACGCGCTGGCGTGGCACTGGCCCTGGCGCTGGCACCCGAGCCCGAATTGCTCGTACTCGACGATCCTTCGCTGGGTCTCGACCCCGTCGCCCGCCGCGCCATTCTCGAAGTCATCATCAACGTCTGCGGTGGAGGAGATCGCACCATCCTCCTCTCCACCCATGAGATGCAGGATGTCGAGCGCATCGCCGATCGTGTGCTGATTCTCGACCAAAGCCAACTCGTCGCCGACGCCGAGAAGGATTACCTCCTCTCGCACGTGCAGGAGTTCATCATCGACAACACGAAACAGAACCCGGACATCAGGGGATTGGTGTCCACCCGGAATCAGGGCAACAGCCTTCATCTGATCGTGGCAAATGCGGATGAAGCAGGCGCCGGCGCGCTCCTTGCGGCCGGTGCACAGCAGAGCGATGTCACTCTGGAAGATGCGGTGATCGCGTATCTCTCCCGCCGGGGAAGTGCTCTGGCTGGACCGGCCGGCCAAGAAGGAGGTGCAGCGTGATTGGGGCAGTCTATCGAGCGGAGTTGCGGGCCAATCGTATAGCGCTGGTCGCATTACCGGTGCTGAGCATGGCGATGTACGGTGGCATTCGCTACCTCCGACATCTCCACACGTCGAACGCGTACTCGTATCAATCCATCCTGGATGATGCCTTCGTTGGCGGTGTCTTTCTTGCCATGGCCATTACCGCATTGGGTCTGGGGGTGCTGCATATCGCCAGAGATACCGGCCAGGGCGCTTGGGCGTTCCTGATGCACCGGCCGGCCACTCCGGGCCAGATCCTCCTCGGCAAGCTCGCCTCCGCTCTGACCATCTACTTCGCCGTAACGGCTCCGCCGCTGCTGGCCGCGATCTTCTGGGCGGCAACGCCCGGCCACCTGCCCGGACCATGGGAGTGGGGCATGGCTCTTCCATCACTGGTCGACCTGCTGGGAGCTACGCTCTACATCGTCACCGGTATGCTGATCGTACTGCGCAATGCTCGCTGGTTCGGCACGCGGCTGTTCCCACTTCTGGTGCCCCTGTGCTGCACCATCGCAATGTGGGATTCGCGCTTCGTCACCGCGATCTGCGCCCTCCTCATAGGCTGGTTCATCCTGCTCGCCGTTACCTGGTCGGCGATGGCAACGCGAGATCGGCCATCGATCCAGCGCTGGCCAGCGCGCCTGCTGACGAGCATCGCCCTGGTGCCCGCGTCGATTCTCGTTCCGGTGATCTTCGCCGCGATCATCGCCGAATACATTCGTCCAGCCACTTCGTTCTTCCCGCACCAGCTCACCCTCCGGGACGGGCAACTCCTGGACTCCACCTACGACGCACAGCAGTGGACTGCACGAATCATTGTGAACCGGCAGGATCAGGTTCTCACCGATGCGCCCGTGCTTCCGTTGAAACTGACTGAGCAGCGGATGCAGAGCACGATGCTCTACCAAGACCACAACGCGTGGAGTCCGCGCGCCCAGGCGCCCAACTATCGGAGATTCGGCCACTATTATGCGGCGGACTTCGGCAGTGCATCCGATGGCCTCAGAAGTTGGTATTACCAGTTCAGCAAGCGCTACTTCGTCTGCTACCTGAAGCCCATCCGTGGTGAAGCCTTCATCACCGGCTACATCGGCCAGAATGGCTCTGTAACCAACAAGGCCCGCGTCGAGCCGTTCGCACAAGGGAGTCGGCTAAATTCCAGCACCGGCACCTTCGTGATCGAGCCGCAGCGCGTATACCTGCCGACGTCAATTGCGCCTCCGTCCGGGCCCATCTTCACCAGCCCCGCAGGCGAGACCTGCCGCGATGCCAGCTACCTTCCGGCCTACGGCGCAAAGCCCGAGGATGCACGCCTGAACTACGTCATCATCACCGACAAAGCCTTGTACCTGGTCGATGCGCAGCGCATACCCTTCGCCCGCATGCCTCACCCGAGCAACAAACCCGTCGTCACCGTTGCGATTACGCCCGATCCCGATGTCTACATGGCCCTTTACCAGAACGAGAACGCCTCATACATCGGCGGCGCCAGCGTGTTCGTTCGCTTCCGCGCTGATGGCACCAAGCTGGCCCAGATCGAGATCCCGGAATTGCAGCCACCGCTGAAGAAGACGTTTGGCAATAGTGACTTGCTCATGATGGCCCTGTTTCCGCCATTCGGTCCGCTAATCGATGCCCACTTGCCACCGGGTCGCGGCCTGCTGGTCCTCGCCACCCAATCAGTGATCGCGGCTCTGGGCGCGCTGATGATCCTGCGCCGGGCAAGGGCTTCTGTGATTTCGAAGATCCTTTGGGTAATAATCGCCCTGCTCGGCGGCGTATCAGGCTTGATCCTGATGGCCGGCACGCGCTCCTGGCCTCTGTTAGTCCGTTGCCCCGCCTGCGGCAAACCGCGCCGGGCCTCAGTGCTGCAGTGCGATCATTGCGGTGCAAACTTCCCCATCCCCGACCCCGGCCCAATCGGCATCTTTGACACTACCCGTGAACCAGCGCACGCATGATCCGCTGACCCTACTCCCAGGCCCGATCCTCATCGCCAAACCGTTCCTCGGGCATCACCTGGCCGAAGGAGCCGGGTATCATGTCAAACGTCTCTTTGCATTCCGCCGAGCAGAAGAAGAAACGCTGCCCTTCGCGTTCGCTATAGAGGCCCTGCAATTCCGCCTGCGCCGCATCCACGGCCTTATTGCACATTACATCTTTCGTCATGGCTTTCACCTGTTTCGTTGAAGGCCGCCAAGTGTATTTCAGGGCGTCAGCCCGCATAGGCCGGTCCGCCCTCATTATCCTGGCGTTGCTCATCGAGCGTAGGCTCGGTGAACAGAGCCGGTTCGGCGTCAAACCGTTCCTTGCATTTGTACCCGCAGAAGCAGTACGTCTGGTCCTCGTACTCGCTCATCAGCCCAGCCTCTGCCGCCACGCTCTCCTCTATCGCAAGCCCACAAACGACGTCCCTCTTCATATCGCACCTCCGATTGCCAGTTCAATGGTAGTCACCTGGCCGGTGTTGTTTCGACGAGAATCGCACCAGCACATCAAAATCCCCTGTAATGTGCTTGCAGCATCACATTCGGCGACTGCATTGTGGGAGCAAGCTTGAAATCCGCTGCCGCACCGATCTCATCAGCGCAAAATGCAACCCCAATCCGCGGGACTACGAACGACCAGCCAGCGCCGCGATCGCTTCAACCAGGTGAGCCATATCAAATCGTTCCGCCTGGATCGTCGGCTCATAGCCCAGTTCCCGTAACGTTCCCGTCGTGATCGGGCCGATGCTGGCGATCTTCAATCCCTTCATCAACTCGCCAACCTCACCGCCCAGCAGCGTCATCAGGTTCCGCGCCGTCGAACTGCTGGTGAAAGTCACCCAGTTCACCTCACGGTTGCGCAACGCCACCAGCGCCTCCTCCGGCAGCGACTCAGGCAGCACCGTCTCGTAGATCGCGATGTCGCGCACTTCTTTCGCCCCGGCCGCCTGCAGCTTATCTCGCAAGACCGGCCGGGCGATGTCGGCCCGCAACATCAGAAACCGCTTGCCGGAAACCTGACCGGACTTGGTCAACTCATCGGCCAGCGCCTCGGCCACGAAGCGCTCCGGACAGCAATCCACCTTCAGGCACAACTGCTGGCGGATCGCCTCGGCCGTCGCATCGCCAATCGCGGCCACTCTCGCCTTCGCGAACACCCGCGCATCGAGCCCAAGCTCATCCAGCCGCTTCCGGGCGAACGTCACCCCATTGGCACTGGTGAAGATCAGCCAGTCGAATCCACCCGCCTCGCGAATCGTGCGGTCGATCTCCGAAGCATCGGCCGGCGGCCGCAGTTCAATCGTCGGCGCTTCGATCACGCGAGCGCCCAATTCCATGAGCTTCTGCGAAAGCTCGCTGGCCTGCTGCCGGGTGCGCGTGACCAGGAACGTCTGGCCAAACATCGGCCGGTTCTCAAACCAGTTCATCGCCTCGCGAAGATTGACCATCTTGCCGATGATCGTGATCGCCGGCGGCTTCAGGCCCGCCTCAACCACGCGCTGCGGCAATGTCGAGATTGTCCCAACCACCGTCTGCTGCTGGCTGGTGGTACCCCAGCGGATGCTGGCGGCCGGCATATCCGGAGACATCCCATGCTCGATCAGCTTCGAGCAGATTCGCGGCAATGCCTTCACGCCCATGTAGAACGCAATGCCCGGCAGCCGCGCCAACGCTGCGAAGTCCAGATCCGACGCCTCGCCGGCCTCGCCCGCGCGGGCCTTCGCCTGCGGATCCTGGTAGTTCTCTTCCTTCTCATGTCCGGTGATCACCGTAAACGAGGAATTGGCATCGCGATGGGTCGCCGGAATCCCCGCATAGGCCGCCGCTCCAATGGCGGAGGTAATCCCCGGCACCACCTCAAACGGCACCCCCGCCGCCTTGAGCGCCAGGCATTCCTCGCCACCGCGCCCGAAGATGAACGGATCGCCACCTTTGAGCCGAACAACCTTGTGCCCCTGCTTGCCAAGGTCGACCAGGAGCTGGTTAATCCCCTCCTGCGTCAGCGTATGCTCGGCCGCCTTCTTTCCCACATACACCTTCCGCGCCTGCGGACAGTGATTCAGCAGCGCCGGCGCTGCCAGGTAGTCATAGACGACAACATCCGCCTGCTGCAGCAGTTGCATACCGCGAACGGTAATCAAACCAGGATCCCCCGGCCCAGCTCCGACGAGATACACCTTGCCGACCGAACCGGACGTTGTGCTGGGCTGACTCATGTCGAGATTGTAGCCAAACCGCACGGCGAAGCATCCCGATCACACAGGAACCGAGCCCGAAAGACCCTTGACAGCCAATGGCCGGTTGGATCAAATACATGACTCGCCTGCGGGACACCGCCGGTAGAGCGATACGTTTGCACTCTTAGCTCAATTGGATAGAGCATCAGCCTACGGAGCTGAGGGTTGCTGGTTCGAGTCCAGCAGGGTGCACTAAGCAGTAACCACCGCATCATAATGAACGAAAGCCCCTGCCCGAACAGGGGCTTTTTCCATGCCTGAAACGCATTCTTACCCGAAATCCGAGCTTCTTGGGGCCTATTCCCACCCGAGGGCGCTCACAGGTCCTGCTTACCACGCGTTCCCGCTTGCCCGAAATCCCTCCCGCATATCCCGAACGAACACAAATCAGGCCAAGGCAAAGTCATTTGGCTAGTGTGCCAAAACCGGTGTCGTGTATGCCCGCGCCCGCTCCGCGGCCGCGTCGCTTTTCGCGAGGGCGAGATGTAGAACGCCCCTTGTCCCGGTACACTCCTGACCCTTAGAAACCCATAGAAGGAGAACGCGACATGTCCAAGCAGATCAAGCCGTGCCGCCCGAAGTGGAAAGGCACCATGACCGACCGGCAACGGTTCAACAACCAGATGCACTACAAACCCATTGACCGCTGCTTCAACATGGAGTTTGGCTACTGGGAAGAGAATTTCCACCAGTGGTCGATCTTCCTTGACAACAGCATCACCAACAACTGGGAAGCCGACCAGTTTTTCAACTTCGACCGCTGCGACGGCACCGGCGGCCGCGTATGGATGAACCCGCCCTTTGAACAGAAGGTGATTAGCGAGAACGAAACCACCCGCATCTTGATCAACGGCGACGGACTGCTGGCCGAGGTCCCCACCGACGGCCATGACACGATTCCGCACTACATCAAGGCCAGCATCGTCACCCCCGAGGACTGGAAACGGTGCAAGGAGCAACGTTTCCGCCGCGATGACCCGGCCCGCAAACTGGATGTAGCCAAGCTGAAGAAAGACCATCCGACAACTCGCGACTATCCGCTGGGCGTCGGTTGTGGGTCCATGATCGGCAAGATTCGCGACATGCTGACGGCCGAGGGCCTGGCCTATGCCTGCTACGACTACCCCGAGATGGTCGAGGACATGGTGGAGACCTGCTGCCTGCTCGTGGAGGACTCGCTGGACCAACTGCTCGGGAAAATCGACTTCGACTACGCCAGCGGCTGGGAAGACATCTGCTACAAGGCCGGCCCACTGGTTTCCATCGATTTCTTCAAGAACGTGGTGGCGCCGCGCTACAAGCGGATCAGCACAAAACTTCACGCGCACGGCATCGACCTGTGGTGGATCGACTGTGACGGAGACGTCCGGCCGATTCTCCCCCTTTTCCTTGAGAACGGCGTGAACTGCCTGTTCCCCTTCGAGGTCAACGGCTGCGCCCATCCGGGCGAGTTGTTCAGGGAGTACGGCAAAGACCTGCGGATCATGGGCGGCGTGGACAAGATCCAGCTCGGCCATGGGAAGGAGGCGATCCGGAAATACATGGATACGCTGGTGCCCTGGGTCCAGCGCGGCGGATACATTCCCTTCTGCGACCATCGCTGCCCACCGAACGTCACGGTCGAGGACTACCTGTACTACCTGGATCTCAAGGAGCAGATGTTTGGAATGAAATAGCAGGTCGCACGACTTGCACTCAGTCGCAGGCATGGCAATGCCGTGCTACCATTTGCCCCGCCCAAGCACAAAGGATGCCCTATGAACACAACCCAATCCAGACCCGTCACCACTCCCGAAGACATGCTCCGGAGCCGTACTCTAGCGGACCGCTTCTTTGGCCGTGCCGCCGACCTCCCCATCTCCTTTGTGCTCGATGGCAGACCTCTCTCCGGCATCCCCGACGATTGGCACCCAGTCTCGAACACGCGCTGGATCGACGCCAACATCCGCGAAACCATATTCGAAGGCACCGATCCCACCACTCACCTGCATATCCGAGTGGAATGTACGCAATACCGCGACTTCCCGGTGATCGAGTGGGTGGCGTGGTTCAGCAACCGCGGCCAAACTCCCACCCCGATCATCCGCGACATCCTCGCCATGGATGAAAACGTCCAAGGCGCCTCGCCCGTCCTGCATCACTGCAACGGCGACTTTAACAGCGCGGAAGGATACACTCCGCAGGAAACTCGCCTGAAAGCCGGAGACACTCTCGCATTTGCCCCCACCGGCGGCCGGCCGTGTGATGGCGCATTCCCCTACCACCGCATCGTCTTCGCCGATGGCGGACTCACCCTCGCCACCGGTTGGCCCGCGCAGTGGTCCGCCCGATTCGAGGCCCTGGCCGATGGTGTCCACATCCGTATCGGCCAGGAGAAGACCAACCTGTCCCTTTTGCCCGGCGAAAGCATCCGCACACCGCGCATGACCATCATGGCCTGGTCGGGCGATGCCACGCGGTCTGTAAACCTCTGGCGCCGCTGGTACCTGACCCATATCCTCCCCCGACCCAACGGCCAACCCATGCGCCCGCTGCTTGCCTGCGCTGCCACCGATGAAGGTGAGGAATTCACCGCCGCCACCGAGGAGAACCAGGTCCACTACATCGGCGACTTCCACCGCCGCGGCATTCGCCCCGACGTCTGGTGGATCGATGCCGGCTGGTATCCCTGCCGCAACGAAAAACAGGAAAGGAAGTGGTGGATCACCGGCACATGGGAACCCGACCCGGAAAGATTCCCGCGTGGCCTGAAACCGGTGTCCGATCGCGCATCCCGCGATGGTGCTGACCTGCTCGTCTGGTTTGAGCCTGAACGCGTACAACCCGGCACAAAGTTCGACCTCGAGCGCCCGCAGTGGCTGCTCAGCGCCAAGGACAACAACAACCGCCTGCTCAACCTCGGCAACCCGGAGTGCCGCCAATGGCTCACCGACCATGTATGTCGGATGATCCAGGCCAATGGCATCCGCATCTACCGGCAGGATTTCAACTTCGCCCCTCTGGAGCACTGGCGGCAAAACGATGCTCCCGATCGCCAGGGCATGAACGAAAACCTCTCCGTCCAGGGCTATCTCCGCTACTGGGATGATCTGTTGGCACGCAACCCCGGCCTGTGGATCGATTCCTGCTCCAGTGGCGGCCGTCGCAACGATCTTGAGACCATGCGCCGATCCGTGCCGCTGCACTACACCGACTATGGCTATGGCGAAGCCCCGGTGAAGCTGGCATTCCACCGCACCATGTATCAGTGGATCCCCTACTTCAAGGAATGCACACTCGCCTGGGATACCGCCGGCGGGCCCAATGCCTCCGTGCAGTACGGCAAGGAGAGATTCGACAGCCGCGTCGACAGTTACTCCTACCACTGCGGCATGGCGCCCATGCTGGCCTCCGGTCTCGACATCCGCCGGGATGATTATGACTTTGCCGCCGCCCGCAAGATGATCGACATCTGGCGTCAATCTGCCAATCTGCTTCTCTTCGGCGACTACTACCCGCACACACCATTTCACCGCAGCGACCGCGAATGGGTCGCCTGGCAGTTCGACAGCCCCGAGACCAACCGCGGTCTGATTCAGGGCATCCGCCTGCCCGCATCTCCCGATGAAACCCTTACCATCCATCTCCTGGCGATTCGCCCGGATTCGGTATACACCTTCGAGAACCCCGAAACTGGCGAAACCAAGCGCCTCGCGGCCTCCGACCTCAACCGCGACGGCTTTACCTTCAAACTCCCGCCGCGGAACGGCGCGATCTGGTTCTACTCCGCGACCTCGAAATGAGCGCAAAAAAAACGGCTGACGTTATTCACGTCAGCCGCGGGCTATGGGGACCGACCCGGGATTCCCGGAAGGGAATGGGGCCGGTATGCGCGGGCTACTTAATGTGAGGTCACGGTCTTTTGTTTACACCGCGTTGTCCTCACGGGATTAGTATAGGCAAAGCCCAAGCCACAAAATCAAGTCGCTCGAAATTTTTCAAATCTGGCCGGAATAACGCGACTTGTGCCTGATCTTCGCTGCCCCGCCCGCTTGGAAAAACCTCAGCCTGCTACGTCAGCATTGCACAGCCACGCGTCATAATGTCGCAGTCGGCGGCAAGAGTATGACCGGGCCCCGTCACTACACCCCAGTTCCCTTGAGTTCGATCCTACAATCTCCACAATGCATCACATGCCATTTGCCCCAATTCCCGAGGTAATCGACGATCTAAAGGCCGGAAAAATGATCGTCCTGGTCGACGATGAGAGCCGCGAGAATGAAGGCGACATCGTTGTCGCGGCCGAAAAGATCACCTCCCAGCAGATGAACTTCATCCTCAAGGAAGCCCGCGGTGTAGTCTGCCTCGCACTCACCGGCGAGCACTGCGATAAGCTTCATCTCCACGATCAGGTCGCCCACAACACCGCCACCCTGGGCACCGCATTCACCGTAACTGTTGATGCCAGCCCACGTTTCGGCGTTACCACCGGCGTCTCCGCCAAAGACCGAACGGCCACGATACACGCCGCCGTCGCCGATAATGTTCGCCCCGACGATTTGTCGCGGCCGGGACACATCAATCCCCTCCGCGCCCGCGAAGGCGGTGTACTCGTCCGCGTCGGCCAGACCGAAGGCAGCGTTGACCTCTGCCGCCTCGGCGGCCTCAAAGCCGCGGCCGTCATCTGCGAGATCATGCGCGACGATGGCGAGATGGCCCGCCGGCCCGACCTCGAGATTTTCTGCAAAAAACACAACCTCAAGATGGCGACGATAGCTGACCTGATCAGCTATCGCATGCGCCGCGAGCAGTTCATCAAGCGGATTGAAACGATCCAGCTCCCCACCCAATGGGGCATGTTCACCCTCCACGCCTATTCCAGCATCGTCGACAAGGAGCCCCACCTGGCCCTTTGCCAGGGCGGTGTCGGCGACCTCGGCCCCGACGGGAAAGTAATCCCCCAGAATGAGCCCGTACTCGTCCGCGTCCACAGCGAATGCCTGACCGGCGACGTCTTTCACTCACAACGCTGCGACTGCGGCCAGCAGCTCGGCACCGCCATGGAAACCATCGCCAAAATCGGCAAGGGTGTCCTTCTCTACATGCGCCATGAAGGCCGCGGCATCGGCCTGGCCAACAAGCTTCACGCCTACGCCCTGCAGGACAAGGGTTTTGACACCGTCGAGGCCAACGTGCTGCTGGGTTTCCCCGCCGACAAGCGCGACTACGGCATCGGCAGCCAGATCCTCCGCGACCTGGGGTTAACGCAGGTCCGCATCATGACCAACAACCCCAAGAAGGTCTACGGCATCGACGGCTTCGGCCTGAAGGTAGTCGAAGAAGTCCCCCTGCGCATCGAGCCCGGCGAATACAACAAGCGCTACCTCCAAACCAAGAAAGATCGGATGGGGCATAAGCTCTAGACCCACCCCCCGCCGCCGGAGGCGGCTGAAGACAGATTGCGGCGGCCGCGCCGACGCGTAGGTGCTTCTGAATGCACCGCTACAGCGTCAGCAAGCGCTCCACGTATTCGTGGTGGAAGCGGGGGCGTCCAAAACAGGACGCCATCGCCGGTGAGCAGCAGGCGTCACCATCCTTCTTGACGGCGACGGGGATCTTCAAACAACCTCAAATACCCCCAGCCGTCCCGCCGCGCCCGCCTTCCACGTACCGACCGTCAGCACCGATACTCCCGCCATCACCGGCCGCGATCTGGATAAGGTCCACACCCCATCGGTTACGTGCAGAACCTCGCCCGCGAGGGCCGGGGTGAACAGGTCTTCTGGTTTGCTGGCCGCCACAACGTACAATGCATGCCGCTATGGGCAAGAAGAAACAGGAAACGCGGCTCCTCCCACCCTCTCTCCTGCGCCAGCTCCTCCGGTCGTGGCCACTTCCGCCGCACCGGCACACGGCAGACCCTCCTCGCTTGTCGATACGCGGGTCATCTACTGCGGCGATCCCCTCAAACAAATCAAGATGAAAGTGGTTTAGGGAGTAAACATGCCTGAGGACCTCAACTGCCCGATCTGCGAAAGAAATGCGTCTCGCACAGCATTGTCGGGGACGGCACGTCTGGACAATCTTGAGGTTGATTGTAGCTTCCTGAGCCAAATTCAGTGCCCGTTATGTGGAGTGTTCGTGTTGAACCGACGCGATGAGGTGAACCTGAGAAGCCCCAGACTGAGGTACTGGAATCCCCATCACGTCTCAGCCCTACTTCGCGAGCAGTGCATCGCCGACTTACCGCCGTTCTGGCTTCGCGATCACGAGGAGCAGTATGCGCCGGTAAGGATCGACGCCGCCACGATCATCACGCTGCGCGAACTGCTCACTCACTGGCCGCAGACAGTTCCCGAGCGTCTCGATCGCTGCCTCTGCAATCTTGCTAGAGAGCTAAAGCGGGGCGGAAGGATGAAGGTCTTCCCCCAGGGTCCCGAACAGCGCGGCATTGCCGACACATCGGCTCTCTTTGCGGAGGACCCCGCGGAAGCCCATTACCACATCCACGCACTAAAGCGCCAGGGATACGTGGAGGAGCAGCTTGCTAACGGTGTGGGCGTGACTCTGAGCCCCGAGGGTTGGGCTCGAGTCGCGGAACTCATAGCCGGCACAGCCTCCCGCGCCAATCCCGCGTTCGTCGCCATGTGGTTCGGTGGCGAATGCGAAATACAAGCCATGCAGGGGCTTTACGATGCGGGGATCAAGCCGGGCATTGAAGATGCCGGGTACAAGGCGCTCCGGATCGATCTCGTTGAGCACAACGAGTACATCATGGACGAGGTGCTTGGCAACATCCGGCGCGCTCCATTTGTCGTCGCCGATTTCACGCAGCACCGGAATGGTGTCTACTTCGAGGCTGGGTTTGCCCGCGGACTTGGGATTCCCGTGATTCATACCTGTCGCGAAGACTGCTTTGGCAAGGCGCATTTCGATACGCAGCAGTTGAACCACATTGTCTGGAAGACACCCGACGAACTCCAGCACAGGCTCTGTAACCGAATTCTTGGCACAATCGGCGTTGGACCGAATCCGCCCGCCCGGACATCGATGCCTTCGAGACCGTCATGATGCGCGAAGACCGGACCAAGGGGTGCCGAACGTATCGAACCATCACAACACCGAGCTATAACCCTAACGTATTCCTTGCCATCCGCTAGGCGGAGGAACGCCCCGAGACACTCAAAGTCAGCGACGCGACTCACTTTCCGGAGTTGGCCCCGGAAGAGAGTTTCGTCAAAGCAGGAGACCGTGTCGTCTGCGTCGGCGTGTAAGGGTGGGCGAATGCCGCGCGAGCGCAAGACAGGATGTGAATGAATGCCAGACAGCTCTCCCTTTAGTCATCGCTCAGGGCGTTGAATAGATGAACGTGGATCTCGGATTCCCGCGGACAGACACAATTGCAGAAGCCTTAACGACACGTCGTTGCTTAAGCAACTCTTGATAGGCCTCGTCGAGAGCGGCAATGCCGTATCTGTCCACCAACTGGTCTGAGGCGTAACGCGCAACTCGTGGCTCTCCCTCGTGCAGCTTGATTAGTTCCTGTGCAGCATCTGAGTGTTGCGGCCTTCGTAGACGCTCAACCGCAGCGCGGAGTACTTCGTTTACTCTGCGAGCAAGGCGCAACGCGGCGTCGTACAAGGCAAGCACCAGCGCATAGTCCTTGTCATCTTCATGGACCTCAGCCGCGTATAGATCGTTCCCGGTCGCATCGGATACTCCTTTGCACCCTTCAAGAGATGAGTTCTGCCTGCTGGTCACTCGACTCGACTGAGCTCGCCGAAGTCCACTCCCCGGCGATGCGAGCCTATTTTGGCCCGCCCCGCTTCCCGGGCGAAATACGCCCAGCGCTTGCTGACGCTATAGCGGGGCATTCAGAAGCCCCTACGCGTCGGACTTCGGCGAGCTCGGTCGAGCCGCACGGCCGCCGCAACCTTGTCTAAGTCGCCCCTGGCGACGCTTTGGGCCGCCGCTCGTCGGCGGAGGTCCGGGGGCCACCCCACCCAAAAAAAGTGCAAACTTTTTTCACCCCTCGTTTTTCCGCCCTTTTCAGACAAAACGGGGGTAAGCCACCCCATATAGTAGAGGGACGTGTTTTTCACCCTCTTGGCCGTCACCGGCCACGCTATTTGACAACCGCATACGCCCCACCACCTGCCAAACTGACAGTGGAACAGAGTGGAACAAAACGGAACGTCATTCTGCCTATGACGTCTGACTTCTGTCGTCTGACTCTTCTGTCTATCCTGTGAGCACCTTTGTTGTAGTCAGTCATGCAGATCACTGATCTGCGCAGACTGCGCACACTATCTTGAGCATCTTCGCCTACTGACTCCTGGCCTTCTGCCTTCTGACTTCTCTCCCGATCTTGAGCACCTTCGGTCTGTCCTTCGTGCCTGTCTCCATGCTGACTTCTGACCCGACTTCTGGCTCCTGACCTTCTGACTCCTGACTCCTCCAGCGAAGTTATCCACAACCACCCTCAACCTGCGCACCTCCTCCCCAGATGTGCACCTAACTCTCTGTTATCACAGCACATAGCGCCATGGGGGTACCCCGCCGAGAACCTGCGCACCTGCTACTTATCCATAATCGCACGCCAACTCGCGCACCTTGGTCTGCCTCTTCTGACTTCTGTCCTTCTGGCTCCTGACTTCTTCCGCCGTCGGTTTACAGGCAATGCCTCCACCGGTAACGTCTCGGCCATGCGCTTCATCCTTTCGCTTTGCCTCATCGTCGGAATCTGCCTGGCCATGGGAACCGCTCCTTGCCTGGCCAGCGTCGGACCCGAGAGTGTCGTGGTCGTGGTCAATACCAACTCCTGGGCGTCCCTCTCGGTGGCCAACGAGTTCATTCGCCAGCGCAACATCCCGCCCAGCCATGTCATCGCCCTGGACGTGCCCCTGGGCATCAACGATGACGCCGCCGACATCACCACCTTCCGCGAGCAAATCCTCAAGCCCACGCTTGCCGCAATCACCTCCCGGGGCCTGGCGAACTGCATCAACTGCATTGCTTACTCAACCGACATCCCCACGGCGATCGACTTCACCGCGGATAGAGCCAAAGTTGGCGATGGGACGGCGTCGATTGCCTCGATCAACGGCCTAACCTTCCTGCAGACGATGGTGCTCGAAAAGACGCCCTATTGGTCATTGAGTGCCAATCAGTATTTCCGCCGCCCCACGACGCTGCCAACAACGCCGCCCACGACCAATCCCAAGGATCAGACCTTTGAGATCGGACCCTCGATTGCCCTGGATCGCTGGTCATCGGCCAACCCGGTTAACAATCCCAAGTACCTGCTCTCGACTGTGCTGGCCGTAACCAACTGCCGTGGCAATTCCGTCGCCGAAGCCATGGCATCCCTTCGGCGCTCGGCGTCGGCCGACGGGACCCAACCCAAAGCCGGCTTCTACTACATGTACGACTGGGCCATCCGCACCGAAACACGCCAGCCCTGGTTCAAGTCCGCCATCGCCAAGCTCCAGAGCATGGGCCAGCAGGCTCAGCAGATCAACGATGGCGCGCCCAAGGACCGCGACCACGCCATTGCCATGCCGGTCAAACGCTCAGACATCATGGGCGCAATGCTCGGCCAGCAATACCCCAACCCGCCACGTTCCGGCAGCACCTGCCTTCCCGGAGCCATCGTCGACAACCTCACCAGCGAGGGCGGCATCATGTCCTGGGCCGGTGGCCAGGTTCCGATCACCGAGTTCATCCGCTTCGGCGCTGCCGGCTCTGCGGGCACCGTCACCGAACCGATGGCGATCTGGCGGAAGTTCCCTTCGCCTTTCCTGTTCGTCCACTACGCGGCCGGCTGCTCGCTGTCCGAGGCGTTCTATCAGAGCGTCAGCGGTCCCTTCCAACTCCTGATCATCGGTGATCCGCTCTGCCGCCCATTTGCGAGGATACCAACGGTCATCGTGGAGAACCTGACGCCCGGCCAAGTGGTTGCCGCTGACTGGTCGGCCCAGAGCAACGTGAAAGTGTCCATCAAGGACCAGGCCGCCTCCGACTTCACCGTCACCCAGTTTGTTGACGGTGTGCCTCTCGTGGCCGACAAGCCCCTTTCCCCTGGCAGCCACGAGTACATGGCGGTCGCCGTTGCCAAGGATGACATCGCGGCCGGAGGTTTTCAGGTAGTGCCGTTCATCGTCAAGGAGGTCGTATCCTTCCAGCGGATCGGTGAGAAACCCGTGACGCTCGGACAGCCGGTGAAGGTCCGCGCTGCAGTCCCTGGTGCAGCCAAGATCGAAATCTGGCACTGCGGCCGAATCATCAAGGTGCTCGAAGGCGAGAAAGGTGAAGGCGAAATCCCGTCGCCGCAACTGGGTGTCGGGCCGGTGCGACTCGATGCTGTGGCCCAGGTGCAATCGGTGCCCGTGCCCTTGCCGCCCGTCCGCTTTGACGTCGTCGCGCCCGCGCCTCTGCCTGCCATTCACGTGCAACTGGCGGCCGGCGAGACCTTCCTTGACGCCCCGCTCCTGACCGCTGCAGGCATCGGTCCGGTTGAGGTGCTGGACATGCGCCGCCGCGTGGCCCTGCAAGAAGCGAGAGTTCCCGTCGGCGCGGCATACAAGATCGAAGCGTACTTTGACGTGCCGGCCGATGACCTGTGCCAGTTCCAGGTTTGGAACGATGGCTCACTGGCCCTGAAGGTGGACGGCCAGCCGCTGGCACAGGCAACGAGCAAGGGCTGGACCTTCATGCCGGTGTCACTGGCCAAAGGCAAACATCAGATGCAGGTTGAAGGCATCGCCGGACCCGAGCGGGCACTGGAGATCCGTTTCGGCCCGCCTGGAACGCGATCGATCGGTAAGCGATGTCACACCTGGGATGCCGAGCATCTGTCGCTGCACTTCTCGCACGTGGGCCAGATCCCGACGACGACCTCCCGCCCCACAACGCAGCCACAGTAAGACAACAGGCGCGTGCCGCTCATCCTATCAATGCACAAAGGGCGCGATCTGCCGATGGCAGGTCGCGCCCTTGAATGTTCATCAGCAGAACCTCAATCCGCCGGCAACCGATCCGGCAGACTCGGTGCTGCATCTCCGGCTTTCAGGTCGACGGCCGGCATCTGCCGAGCCTGCAGCATTGGCTTCATGCTGTTCTGTCCCTCGGTCAACGATGGCGGCATTTCCAGTTTCAACTGCCGCATGGCCGCTATCACTTCGGTATCGCGGCTGCCAAGCTCATTGGCGCGCTGTACCGGCTTGACTGCGGTCTTGGTCTTGCCCATCTGCAGCATGTACAGTCCAGCTTCCTTCTGCAGCCAGAAATCGTCACGATCGATTTCCGACCCCTTGTAGTACGAAATCAGCGCTGAGTCGGCGTCGCCTCGATAGCGCTGGATCTTCGCCAGCAGGAAGTAACTTTCGCCGCGCATGCGGCTGTCGGTCTTCATGTCGACCGCCTGCTTCGTCAGCAGTTCCTGCTCCAGGTGATTGTCATCATGTTTGCTGATACATCCCGCCAGTGCGTTCATGGTGATCTGCCGGAAGTCGACATCATCACGCCCGGCCGGCGTCTCGCGCATCACCTTGAGCGCCGACTTATACCCCTGAACCGCCTGCTGGAAGTTGCCCAACCGCTCGTACGTCAGGCCCATGTAGCAGAACGAGCGGTAATCCCGCGGGTCCGACTTCACGGCATTGCGGAACGCCCCCACCGCGTTGTCATAGTCGCCGCGGTTGTACAGCGTAGCGCCCTCGATGCGAGCTTTCCGCTGATTGGTGAAAATCGGTTGATCGGTCGTGCAGCCAGCAGCCAGCATCCCTGCCAGCAGAAGGCCCGAAAGCAAGACGCGAAGTAAGCTCATGGTCGATGCTCCCACAAAATCTTTGGTCCTACGATGAACCAATAGGCTACAGACCGCCACCGCATTTGCCAAGTTGCCGCGCCGCACGCGCCAAGCGCTCCCCCATCCTGCTTCTCTTCATGGGATCCCACCGCGCCGGCTCAATCCCGAATGCAAGGCTTCCCCGCGTACCCACGCGATCTCCAGTCCAGTGCATTCATCTCGCGCCGCCTCCGGCGTGTTTGACCGTATGCCCATGCACCCGCAGCAAGTGCCCCCGTGTTCGCACTGTACCACCGTGGTCCTCCACCAGCAGAATCCTCCGTTTGCGCATCTCGCGTTTCGGCTCAGCGCCGGTAGCGCGTGCGCTCGCCCCTTGCCGGGACGATGCCCAAGGCCACCAGGATCACTCATGCGCCGCAACGCCAACGGAAGCTTCTTCATGCCCGCCCTTTGCCCTCCGTCCTCTGTTTTGCGATTTCTGACTCCTTGTCGCCGCTCGACAGACCCATCGCCGAACGATACCGTGTAGCGTTGATCAACTCGGGAAGTCGGACTGAAAGGAAACCCGCCATGCGAAGAATCCAAATGCACTTATCGTTCATCGCGTGCATCCTCGCCACTGGGATGCTGAGCAACATCGTTCGCGGTCAGGCAGCGCCAGCCAACGCCGCTTCCTCGGTCATGCTCGACGATTTCGAATCACCTAAGGAATTGGCGCTCTTCGCCGGCGACGGCGGCGCCCAGGTGGACATCGGCGAAGAAGCCGCGACCTCCGGCGGCAAGTGCATGAAGGTAACCTTCCCGGCCGGCGCTGACGTTGCCGGCCCGCTGATGGAACCCCCACCAATTACCGACTGGTCGCCGTATGCGACGTTCCTCGCGGATGTCTACAACCCCCAGGATGTGCCCATCCGCATCACCCAGAAACTCAAGGGCGGCGGCAAGGCAGTCTCGGAACAGTTTACGATTCCATCCAAACAGCCCTTCACGATCAGCGTTTCGATCGCATCCCTCGCGGGAGATATCGATGTGAAGAAGATCAGCTACCTGAAATACTTCCCCGGCGATGTCGTCAATGACGGCAAGGCGTTTGTTCTCTACTTCGACAACATGCGTCTGCAGAAGGCGGGCGCGGGGGCGGCCAATCCAGTGGCGGCAGCGGGTGCCACCGCAGTCGCCGCCGACGACGCGAATAAGCCATGGGATGCCGCCGATGCCCGTTGGCAGCAGTCATCGGATGGTAAGTATCGCGCCAAGTTTGAGTCTTCGCTGAACAAAGTCTTCCGTGAACCTGGCCGAAATGCCTTCAGCCAACAGCCTCTGCAGAAGTTCCAGGTTGAGTTGGCGAAGAACGAATACGAATCGTTCCAGGTTGTCGTCCAGGCCAAGTCCGACCTCAAGAACGTTCGCCTGGAAAGCGGCGATCTGGTAGGCGCGACCGGTCAACCAACCATCGCCAAGGCCAATATCACCGTGAACCCGGTGGGTTACGTCGATTTGAAGAAGCCCTATTACACAACCGTCTATGAGCCCAAAGGCACGGGCCTATGGCCTGATCCGCTGCTCGAAGAAACGTCCGTCGATGTCCAAGCCGGCCAGTGCCAGCCATTCTGGGTGGAAATCCGCGTTCCCAAGGATGCCCAAGCTGGAAGCTACCGGATGAAGGTGGCTCTGCAGGCGGATGGGGCGGCGGCGACGGCGCTCGAACTGCCGGTGAAAGTCTGGGACTTCGCCCTGTCCGACGACAGCCATTTGCCAACCACTTTCGAGCTCTTCCCTCGATACCTCCGCGCTGAGCACAAGCTGACCAAGGGCGCACCCGAAGATCCGGCGATGCTGCAGAAGTATTACCTCGACATGCTCGCCCATCGCATGTCGCCCACCGAAGATCTGGTGGACATTGCTGCCAACCAGCCGGTATTGCTCGGCGTCAAGGATGGCGTGGCAACCTACGACTTCACCAACTTCGATAAGGCCGTGGAGTACTACCTGTCGCTTCACCAGAACACGTTCGCCCTCGCGATCGATGTCGAAAAAGGCAAGGAACACGCCGTTGCCATCTCGCGAGCCCTGGGCAAGCATCTTGAGGAAAAAGGATGGCTCAAGCTGTTCTTCACATGGCTGGTGGATGAATCCTATCGCGGTGAGGAGCAGCGCGCATGGGTCCACGAAGGACATCCCGGCATCCGGAACATGCTGACCATTCACGGCATGCCCGATCCCAAGTACCCCGCCGTGGACATCTGGTGCCCGCAGATCGTCGACGGCTTTGGCGCTTTCCCGGAAAAGATGGATTGGGCGAGAAAGAACAAGATCCTCTGGATGTACACCTCGGGGAACGCCGAGTCGTTCTATCCCTGCATGAATACCGATCTTCCAGCGGTGGCAACGCGAATCACCCCCTGGTTCTGCTGGAAGTTCGATTCCCCCGGCTACCTCTACTGGCAGGTGAACAACTGGCCGGAGGGTTCGCCCTGGACCCATCCAATGACCTTCCCCCATCAGAACGGCAACGGAAGCCTGTACTATCCCGGTAAGACCGGCCCGGTGCATTCCACCCGACTGGAAACCTTCCGCGATGGCATGGAGGACTACGAATACTTCTACATGCTGCGCGAGGTGGCCAACAAAGCCACAGGCCCGCAGAAGGACCAGGCGCTGGCGGCACTGGCTGCGGCACAGTGGGATGTGACTGACAAGGCGTTCGCCGACCGCTACAACAAAGACCGCACCGGCGAAACTATGCTGAGCGTCCGTTCCAAGATGGGTGATGCCCTCGAACTGTTGCAGAAGTCGGCTGGCAAGTGATCAGCCGGCTCTAGTTCGCCGGCTCATAGATAACCGCCAAACCGGGACGGTTCTTGACCACCTTGTTCTCGCGCGTACAGATGTGGAGGTAATCAACGTAATTGGGCGACCCGTAGAGAATGAAGCCCTCGTTGGCATGCTGGCCATCGAGCCAGTATTTCACGGCCTGGGTGAAATCCCATGAGCAGGTCTTGCCGCCGCTGGGGCCGTGGGCCAGGAAGACGGCCGAGCAGTCGCCATCCTCACCCCAGGTAGCGCCCGCATACTCCTTCCAGAAACGGTCGTGGGCATACTCAAAGACGTTGATCTCATGCTCCTTCCACGGGCGATTGCAGGGCTCGGCCACGAACATGGTGGGCTTAGTCTCCCAGTTCTTACCCATGTCCAAGCCGCGAGCGACCACGAGCCGCGCAGCAAGAACGTTCGAATTCCTGGGAATGCTCGATAAATCGACGCGCAGGAAACCGGGGCGATTGCGGAAGCAGGTCTCGATCTCTTCGTTCTTGCCGGCATTTGCAAAGCAGGCCAGCGTCAGGGATGTCGGCAGATGCGAGGGCGTTCCGGCATCCTCCCATCCGGCAAACACCTTGTCGGGATTCGCCAGATCGTAACCTTCTTGCCCATCGCGGAGCATCACCAACACAGCCTTGGGGTGGTCCTTCTTGATCTTCTCATAGTCGGCCTGGATACCGGCCTCGACCTGTTCGACCGTCTTGTCCTCCGGCTTGATCCACTGGCCCTTGAGTTTTTCCGCCAGTTCATTGACATCCTTCACCTCCAGGTCTGTGCCCAGCGCTTTGTACTTGCCGGCAGGCACGGGCAGAGCGTCATTGAATGGCGATGTCGCCTTGGGTTTCTCAGTCAAGAGGCAGATGTTGTCCACTGTGATGGTCTCGCCTTCGCGCGGGTTGTACATGTAGATCTGCACCGTATGGACGCCATTCCAGAGCGTGGCCGCATACTCGGGCCTGGGGGCGATCACATGGTTCTTCCCCGCCTCCAGGCGAGCGGCGAATTCCCAGCGCGAGACACCGTCGTTATAGCTGACACCGTATTTGCTGGTCTTGGCCATGGCGCGAAAGACCACGATGCAAGTCCGACCGGCCGTCACATCCGCGGCAAACCCCTTGTACCCCCGCCAATCATCCAGCGGCGATGTGGTGGAGATAGTCGGCATCCGCCCGCCCGCGAAGGTGAGTTTCATCGCCTGTTTGCCGCTGGTAGCACCATCAGACGTTAAATGAAGCTTCACCTCGGGTTCTGCGGCGGGCGGCGGCGTCTGCGGTCTGTAGACCGGCACGGTCGCGGGGTTGCTCGCTGCCTTCGCTACGGCGGCAATGCCCGCCTTGGTCTCCGCTTCGCGCAGGGCATAGATATCAACGTTGGCCCACGCCTTTGCGTCGGCTTCGTTTTCAAAATCGAAAAGAACCTTCTCTTCGGCCCTGGCGGACGAGCAAGCCAGAAGAACCACGCAGAAACCCGTCCACATTCCCGTGCACCACATGTTTATCTTCATGACAGATCCTTTCGGTTCTATAGTCTCGCGGCCGACCGGCTGTTGCTCAACTTACACCATCGTACCGCGCGCAGTCTTGCTCAACACAACCGCGGCTGTACAGAACCTGCATCTTGCATGCACGCCCCAAACCCATATTATCGCCGCCAATCGGTGGAAGGTTCCACCTGAGAAGGACAAAGAAACAATTATGGCAGCAAAACTCGTCGGAAATGCGGTTGTGGGTCAGTCTGGTGGCCCGACCGCCGTCATCAATCAGTCGCTCGTCGGTGTGATCCTCGAGGCCCAGAAGGCCGGCCACATCCAGGAACTCCTGGGCGCCAGGCACGGCGTCCGCGGCATCGTCAATGATCAGTACTACAAGCTCAAGGCCGCCCCGAAGGAACTTCTCGAACGCATCGCTCTGACCCCCTCCTCGGCCTTGGGCTCCACACGTGACAAGCCCGATGCCGACTACTGCAAGAAGATCCTTGAGAACTTCAAGAAGAATAACGTCCGCTACTTCTTCTACATCGGCGGAAACGACTCGGCAGATACCGCTCGCATCGTCAATGACATGGCCAAGGACGATGGGTATGAGCTGCGCGCCTATCACATCCCCAAGACCATCGACAACGACCTGCGCGTGCACGACCACACACCCGGCTACGGCTCGGCCGCCAAGTTCGTCTCCAGCGCTTTCATTGGCGACAACTACGACAACCGCTCGCTCCCGGGCATCAAGATCAACGTGGTAATGGGTCGCCACGCCGGCTGGCTTACCGCCGCGTCAGTCCTGGCCCGCAAGTACGAGAACGACGGTCCGCATCTCGTCTACGTACCCGAAGTTCCGGTCACCGAAGAGAAGCTCCTGGCCGACGTCGATCGCGTCTACTCGAAACTCGGACGCTGCATCATCGCCGCCTCCGAAGGCATCAGCCTGCCTGAGAAGAACGCCAAGGGCCATTACATCACATGGGCTGAAAAGGCTGCTCAGAACATCGAGCACGACAGCCACGGTAACATTCAACTCTCCGGCTCTGGCGCCCTGGGCGACTGCATATCCCAGCTCATCACGCAGAAGTTGCCCAACCCCGGCGGCAAGAAGCTCCGCGTCCGAGCCGACACCCTCGGCTACCTGCAACGCAGCTTCCCCGGCTACATCAGCAAGATCGACGCGGCCGAAGCCCGCGAAGTCGGCAAGCGAGCCGTTAAGTACTCCGCCAAAGCCGGCACGGAAGGCTCTTCCGTCTACATGTACCGCGTGCCTGGCCAGGACTACGAAATCAACTACGCCATTACACCGATCGCCAACGTCGCCCGCGAGACCAAGGATCTCCCGGCCGACTGGATCGTGGACGGCTGCGACATCAGCGAAAAGTACCTTCAGTACGCCAAGCCGATCGTCGGCGACCAGCCGCAAGTGGGCATACTGGATGAGCTGAAGTAACCATCCTGCCAACTCGACCAATGCCAGCGGGCGGCCGATCCACGGATCGGCTGCCCGTATCGCTGCAGACATCTTCATCCATCCGGGAGAGAGACCACCTGGCCAGGAAGCTGACCCGGATGGTCGCTGCGCATCAACGTCACGCCATGCCGCTCACACCAACGACTCGGCAATCTCCGCCGCGGTGCGTACGAACTTGGGGCACTTCGTCTTGAACATACACTGCGCGCCACCCTCGCTGGCCTGTTTGAATCCCTCGGGCGTAGTCACGTCGACACCAAGCAGTTCCCGGCAGCACGTTGTCCCGTGGGCGTTGCGGAACTGCGTCAGGAACTCCTGCACCTTCGCATAGGTCAGCTGTTTCCCATCCAGGTTCGCGAGGTCAGGGTTCCCATAGCGCGCCCCCATCGCCATGATCGCGCCGGTGACGGCACCACAGGTTTCCGCCATGCGCATGCCGCCCCCAAAGCCGCACCCGATTCGCATCGCATCCTGTTGATTCAGGCCCACTTTCGCGGCAAGCGACGCAAACACCGCCTGCGAGCAGTTGCCACCATTGAGGAAGATCCGTTCCGCATCATCAACTATGCTCATGCTTCACCTTCTGTTGCGGGTAGTGTACAGCGCCCTGAGCATCGTGCACCAGAACACTCACTATGACCCAATCGCCATTGCAGCACCTGCTGCATCGTCTATAATCAAAACCCGCGCATACCGGGCGCACTGTAAGTGTCTGATCCGACGCTATTTGGGTTTGCTAACGTGATTCTTGAGCACCAGAAGACCATAGGCAAAGAGGCCAAACTTCGCGGCCCCGGGCTCTTTACCGGGGAAATCGCCGAGTTGATCCTTGAGCCAGCCGATGCCAACAGCGGGATCACGTTCATCCGCGAACAGGATGGCCGTCGCGCTGCCATTCCCGCTCTCGTGCAGAACGTGCTCAAGCGGCCGCGCCGCACCTGTCTGCATAACGGCACAATGTGCGTTGAGACCATCGAGCACATCATGGCCGCCCTCAACGGCATGGGCATCAGTAACGCCACGGTAACCGTCCGCGGGGGCGCTACCGGCGAGATACCCATGGGCGATGGCTCATCGCAGATCTTCGTGGATGCCATCGAGAGCGCCGGCATCGTCGAGCAGAACGTGCCCATCGACCCGCTGGTGATTCGCAAACCGATTCACCTCACTGACGGCAAAGCCTCGATTGCTGCGCTTCCCGGACCGTTGGACCACCTTGAGGTGATCTACGATTTTGAGGCAGCACTGCCGGTTGGTCACCAGATCTTCGCATTCCACCTTGGCGTGGACAGTTTCGCCGAGGATATCGCTCCGGCCAGGACGTTTGTATTTGAGCATGAGGCACACGACCTGCGTGCCCGCGGCATGGGCCTGCACCTGACGCCCAACGACCTGCTGGTGCTCTCGGAGCGCGGGCCGATTGAGAACCGTTACCGATTCACCGATGAATGCGCCCGGCACAAGACACTGGATCTGCTGGGCGATATCTACCTGGCCGGCCGGCCGATCCGCGGCCGGATCGTGGCCCATCGATCGGGCCATCATTTGAACCATATGTTGGTGCGCCGTCTGCTGGAGCAGGGCACCGTTGAAGACCGGCAGTTGCTGCTGCATCGCGACGCGGTGATGGACATCCGGAAGATCCAACGCATTCTGCCGCACCGCTATCCGATGTTGATGGTCGACCGCGTTCTGGAAATCCAGGGCGAGCACAAGGCCATTGGCATCAAGAACGTCACCAACAACGATATCTTCTTCCAGGGCCACTACCCCGGAACGCCGATCATGCCGGGCGTGATGATCGTCGAGGCCATGGCGCAACTGGGCGGACTGCTGCTCTCGCAGAAACTCGACAACACCGGCCGGCTTCCGGTTCTACTTTCCATGGACAAGGCGAAGTGGCGACTTCCGGTGGTACCCGGCGACCAGCTTCTGATCGAAGCGATCTGCGTACGCTCCAAGCAGCGCACAGCGCATGTGCGCTGCAAGGCATACGTACAGGACCGGCTGGCCGCAGAAGCGGAACTGAAGTTCATGCTCGTGGATGCCGAGCCGCCACAGTAATCCTGTCACGCATCCTATCGCCTCGCGGCTACAGGCGCTCGGCAGTCGCGCTGCCGACATTCGCCAGGGCTGGCAGCACGGGCTCGCCAGTGATCTCCGCATCGGTCAGGTAACAGCCTGGATCCGCGGCCCACGGGTCGCCCGTGGTGATCTCCGCCCGAGCACGCAAACCGCCAGCACAGACATTCTTGAACCGACAGGTGCCGCAGCGCCCTTTGAGCAGATCGAGTCGGTCTTTGAGCCCCGCCATGATCGGGTCGCTGGTATCCTGCCAGATTTCCGAGAACTTCCGCTGCCGTACATTGCCGAACGTGCGGTACATGGAAAACTGGTCGGAATGCACGTTGCCGTTGAAGTCGATGTTGGAGATGCCAACGCCGGAGGAATACCGGCCGCCGCCATTCCACCCGAGCATCTCCAGCACTTGCTGGGCCCGCGGATTATTCTCGCGCAGCATGCGCAGATAGAGGTACGGGCCATCACAATGGTTGTCGACGGTGAGGATTTCAACGCGCTTGCCCTTGTCGAGCAGCCCTTGGGTGCGGGTAATGATCGTGTCCACTGCCCGGCGGGCCTGTTCTGGCTCCAGGGCGTCGAGGCTCTTGCCCCGGCCCGAGGGGCACAGGTGATAGAAGCATGCACGGTTGATATCCTCGCGGTCGATCAGGTCAAAGAGCTGATCGAGATTGTCGGCCGTGTGCCGCGTCAACGTCAGCCTCAATCCCACCTTTTGTCCGGCATCGACGCAGTCGCGGAAGCCGCGCATCGTTCGCTCAAATGCCCCTTCCATGCCGCGGAACTTGTCGTGCACAGCGGGAATCGCGCTATCGAGGCTGATGCCGATATAGGCGAACTTGATCTCGACAAACCTGCGGGCGATCTCCGGAGTTATCAGCGTCCCATTAGTTGAGATCACGACATGTAATGATCTTGAGCGGGCATACTCCGCCAGTTCAAAGAGGTCCTCGCGAACCAGCGGCTCGCCGCCCGAGAAAAGCACGGCCGGCACTTTGAAGTCGGCCAGATCATCCAGGACCGCCTTGCACTCTGCCGTGGTCAGTTCGCCGCCATACTTCTTCGCTTCTGAATCGGTATAGCAGTGGGCGCACTTCAGGTTGCAGGTGCGGGTGAGATTCCAGACGACGATCGGACGGCGCGCTTTGGCACTGCCGGCGACCGCCATGCGCTGATGCTCAGGCGGCGTGATCTGTGTGATCTTCCGGCCATAGCGGTGCGGTGTGCTGGGGGTCTCAAGCCCGCCGTAGAGTACGCTGATATCGATCATCGGCTAGTCGTTCCTTTTCTCGCGATCACCATCTGGTAGATCTCCAGCAGGCGATCTACGTGACGTTCTCTGGACAGCTCAGGTCGCAAGCCAAGAGCCGCCGCATGCATCTTAGTACGCAAAGCATCGTTCAGTAGTGCGTCCCAGGCCTCGTGCAGGCCTTGCAGGTCGGCCTGGGTATCGATCACAAATCCATGGACGCCATCGTGCATGGCCTCGGCGGCGCCATTTTGGCGCGTGGTGATCACCGGCAGGCCCATCGCCATAGCTTCCAGCACCACGAGGCTGCATGAATCGTACGCCGTGGGCAGCACGAACAGGTCGGCCGCCGCGTACATGGCAGGTGCATCATTTGTCGAGCCCGCAAAGATCACCCGGTCCGCCACACCCAGCCGCTGAGCGAGATTTTGGTATTGGTCAACCGGCTCGCGGCCGACGACCATGAGCTTGGCGCTGGCGCGCCCGGCCGCTGCGAGCTGATGCAATACCTGGATCGCCTGCCGCAGGCCTTTGAGGCGAAAGTTATTGCTCATCAGCAGGGCCACGACATCAGTGGCGCCGATGTTGTGCTGCCGGCGTATCTGGATCCGGGATTTGCCGCGCCCTGCCGGATTGTAACGGTCCAGGTCCACGCCGTTGGCCAGCACGTGCGACTGCCCATTGGCAAGCTCATAGTGGTGCTGGGCAATCTGCCGCATAGCATTGGAAAGGCACAGGACGGCACTGCCCTGCTGCAGCATCTTCCGTTCCATCCGAGCATAGAGCCGACGCTTGCGGTTCAGTTGATTCGACAGCTTGGAGATCACCTGGTGCACATGGCCGCCATGGCGAAGATGGCCATTTTCCAGGTTCTCCGCCTCAATACCGGCATGGGGGTGATACAGATCACAGCCGGGCACCGGGAGCATCGCATGGACAATGTCATAGGGGCGGTTCTGCAGATGCCTGGCGACCGAGGTGGTGAATGCACGATAGCGGGCGATGCGACTGCCGGCCGCCCCTTCCAGGTGGACCTGCCTGGCGGGCTCGACACTGCGGGCGAAGCGGCTGGCCAGCAGGTAGACATCGTGGCCGCGTGCGACCAGGGCACCGGCAAGGTCCTGTGTATACCGTTCGGCGCCACCTCGTTGCGGCTCAGCGTTCAGAATCACCAAAGCGATCTTCATGCGTTGGGCGAGGATACGAGGCCGGTGAGGAGACGTCTACAGGGGGTCGGGGGCAGATGCGGAGAGGGCGGGAGTGGGAGAGGGGGTGAGTGGGAGACAGGGAGACGGGGACGCGGAGAGCGCGAAGGGTGATTGTGGATAAGTAGCAGGTGCGCAGGTTATCGGCAGGGGTACCTCCATATCGGTAGGTCCTGTGGTGGCAGGGAGTTACGGTGGAATCGGGGAGGAGGTGCGCAGGTTCGGGGTGGTTGTGGATAACTCCCGAAGGATGGCGGAAGGATGAAATATGACGAGGGAACCACATGGCGAAGGCGCTCAAGTTAGCGCGCAAAGTCGCGGGCGATATGTTGCGCTGCTCGCCATTCGTAGGAAGATGCTCAGGTTAGCGCGCGCAGTCCCATCTCGTCAGTGACCCGGATCACCGATATGCAAAGATGCTCAAGATCGGTGTTCAGGTTCGGGTGGCGATTCCTACTTGTCCGGTAGGAGTTCTGGGTATTCAGTTGCGAAAGAACAATGGGCGCGCAATGGCCTCTACCTATACAGGAGGTGTCGCGCTTTTTGCGCGCAAAGCGCACCACTTGGAGGGCGGATCTTCGGTTTTCCATTGGTTTTTGGGGGTCGGGGTCGAAGAATCTGAAAAGATTGCTGTAAGTCGCGGTGCGCGCCTGTGCGCGCATGGGCAGTGGTCTACTTTGTATTCTGTGTGGCCGGGCGGGTTGTGGGGAGAGATGCGGACCATTGGCCGGACTTGATGGATTGGAGCTTGGGGACCCAGTCGCGCTGGTAAATGGCCTTGGCTTGCTGGACGCTCTGGGCAATCTGGCGCGGCGGGTTGTAGCCTTGCTCCAACGCAGAGATGAAGGATGCGACGTCAAACAACATCATGAACTTCACATGCCCATCAGCAAAGAGCACATTGGAACCCTCCAGACCGTGATTAGCGGGATCTTCGAATGCCACAACACATTGCGGGTTGGTCTTAGTTGTGAAATTCCGGCCAACGTAGATGTAGGAGCAGTGGCCATTGAGCAGTTGGTCAGCTAGCTGCTGGGGAGAGTCGCCCTTGGCCCGCTCGTCCGAGCTACTGCGGCAGATGAATACCTCTGCGCCAATTTGCTGCGTTCGCAGGACGGTTGGAAAGTCAGGAGGATACTGGCCCTGGTTATCCACGGCATAGAGTTGAATCGCTTGTCCGATCTGCCGGAGGTTGGATGAACAAGGTATAAAAGACCCCGGTACCTCGCGGGCTCGACGCAAAAATGGAATGAGAATCGAGATCAAGAGCGCGGCAATGCAGACAATTGCGCCCCACCCAACCAATGTACGCTTGAACGTACGAGGCTTACGGGATGAGTCGTAGTTGATGCCTGGTAATCCGGCCATGTGCGAACCGCCTCTCTCTATACATCATGCCGATGCGGGGTGGTAGGGATCTCGGGAAGAAATGGCCGTAGCCGAGGAGTTCTTAACCACAGATGAACACAGATGGACACGGATGATCTGTGTCCTGTTTCTGGCTCAAGCCGGTATTCAGACGCGAGGGGAATGATAAAGAGTGCACAAACAGAGAGTCACGGCTGGCTTCGACTGCATAGGCGGGGGCACTGAGGCGTCAGGAAGTGACGGACGTGCGAGGGCAAGAAAGATCCGGCCTCGCCATGGCGTCTTGCGCGCATCAGCCCGGGACCCGAAGACGCAGTCGAAGACGACTGCACCACGTTTGCTCATCGGCGTCCGCTCTACGACTCTGTGGTTTTAATATCACGTCGCCCGGGTCGGCTTCATTGTTCACAACCATGTAGGGGCAACATTCAGGAACTTGCAGAGGTCCAACAACTGGTGCGGCAGTTTGGTTCGGTCATACTTATCCTGAGCTGCGCTTCGCGTTTCGCAGGGCAGCGCGGGATTCAGCGTAGAGGTCAGCGCGGGTGCGGCTGATCATGGCCTTCAGGTCGAAGGCGACCATGCCGCATTGCTCACCGGCCAACTGCAGCAGTCGGTATTCCTGGGTGGTGATCTTGCCGTCGGCAAGCGACATCCGCACCATGGCCTGGAGCCAACTGCGGGCCTCATCAGCGTCGCGGGGCTGGGGTGGCTCGAGGTGGCCGGTCAGGGCGGACTGGATCATCGCGTCAAGGCGTTGTGGGGCGATGCCCCACTTGTCCGCGGCCGCGCGGAGCATCTCCTGCTCTTCGGGAGCGATCTGGCCATCCGTGCAGGCCATCAGCACGATCCAGGCAAGGGTGCTGGCGTTGCCGGGAGGCGAGGCAGAGGCCGACACGGCTGAAACCGAGGAGGTATCCTGGGCGCGGGCGGCGCTGTTCAATTCCTCGAGAATGCGCTGGCCGGCGGTGGTGGCGGCGGATTCCGCTTCCAGAAGCACCCAGGAGGTCCTGCCATCATTGAGTACGGTGCCACAGGATTCGCAGGCGTTCGCGGTGGTTTCCTGCTGGGGAGCGCCGCAATTGGGGCAGTGGGCAGACGAGATGGCCAGGTCCGCATTGCTAACAGAACTGGACTGGCGACCCAGGACAAAGAGCAGGCGCGAAGCGCCGACGGGTTCGAGGCACTTCGTCTGGCCGGTGTTGTCGATGCTCCAGCGCTGGCCAGACCACATGACCTGGATGGTTGCACGGTCCCAGCCGTCAACCTGGTAGATGCCCATGGTACGCACGGAACCGACGGCACACTGCGTATAGAAGATGCGCTGGTCATCAACCCACGATGCGAGCAGATCCTGACAGAATTGATCGGTTGCCATCTTGCGGATGGGGTCACTCTTGCCCAGGCGACGTGCGGCCATCAGACGCCAGAAGAGCACACTGGCCGTATCATCCAGAGCCGCAAGCGTGAAGGCGGGGTCGCGCTGATGAAGAGCCTGGGCACCGGGCACCGGATGGCCCACGCTGGCCCATTCACACTCCTGGGTGATCTCGGTAAGCACCCAATCGTATTGGCCGCTTCGCAGGAGAGAGCCGCACTGCTGGCAGCGGGCGTGCTGGTTCATCTCGATGGCAGCGCCGCAGTTTGGACAGTGGCCTTCGATCAGTCCGGCGGCGTTGAGCTTTGACTGAACCCCGCGACGACGCAGGAATGTCCAGATTTCGGCGAAGAGACTATCTGTGCCGCCGGCGATGCGCCGACCATCCTTCAGTGACACCACAGAGTCTTGGGCGGATGCGGCGATGCGCACGGAGAGGGTCTGGTAGGAGTCATCGACGTCAGCGTGGACGGGATCGACACTGATCACGCGAACGTTCGCCATCTCATTGCGGTAGCCGAGCATCTTCTGTTCGGCGAATTGGATGTTGAACCGCTCGTAGACACCATCCGAGAGGAATGGGCGAACGGGGGTGAGGTCCTGTTTTGCCCAGGCATCCTGCGTGGCAAGAAATGCCTTGCGGACACGGTTGAGAAACTGGTCTTTGTTGAACTGGCCATCATCGCTGAGCAGGGCATCGAGACCGGGTTGGACCCCAGCGGCCGCCGCCAAGGGAGAGCCGCGCACAATGACCGAGTTCTGGTAGACGCTCACACCTTGTCGTTTGCCCATCACGACGGCGATGATCACGAGGATGAGCAGGGGTATGCCGATGATCGGGTAGTTGAAGACGAGTTGAAACAGCAGGTAGATCAGAAAGGATGCGTCGCCATCGCCGCCACCACCACCGCCGCCGGATCCTCCTCCGCCACCGTAGCCTTCACCGCCGCCAGCGCGGGCCAGAACGATTGCAGGGATGAGCACGACAGCCAGGAGCGCGGCCGCCATTGCCCATGTCTTGATCCACTTGCAATCGATCTTGCGCATCGGGAGAGCATGCTACTGGATTGGCCATGTCGGGCAACCGCTAACGTGTGCTGCAGAATGAAGATCCTTAGGCCGTGCGCCGACTCGACATGCCCCCTGCTTCGCCGCCTTGCGATGGTCTTGGGGACTGCCCAGACTTTGGCGCCGACACCAAACCGGATACGATTCTTCGCGTGCCGGCAGGCGAGCTGCCGCTACGCCGACCACTTACAGCCTCAACCAACGGATGCGACATGAGCGGAATCAGATCTTTATTGCTGGCTGCAACACTGATGTTCTGTGCGGTCATGGTTGCTGCTGAGCAACCGAGCGGCGAGTTCAAGGTGCTGGGTCTGGGTGGCGGGGGCGGCATCTTCATGCCGGTTGTTTCCCCGAACAATCCGAACGTCATGTTCATCACCTCAGACATGTCCGGCGTCTACCGCAGCACCGACGGCGGGCAACGGTGGAACATGTTAAGCCACCTCCAGATTCACAGCGCCCATCACTGCCAGCCTGCTTTCACGAAGAAGGCAATGTATTGGGTGAAGGATGGGCAGACGATCGCGGTCAGCCACGATGAGGGAGTGACCTGGTCGGCCTTTGGCAAGCCTGGTGGCTGGACGGACTCTCCACAATGGCTGGCTGCGGCGGAGGGCGCGGGCGAGGAGCCTGTCGTGTCGATGGGCAATAGTGAAGGCCTCTTCGTCAGCGTGCACGGTGGCACCACCTGGCAGAAGGTTACCGCAGGGGGTGTTCGCGGACTGTTCTCGATTGGCCAGGACGTTTATGCGGCGGTGAACTCGCCGCAGCGCGGAACGATCTATCACAGCGCCGACGGTGGCAAGACCTGGACGACGATCGCGCTGCCGCAGACAGAATCGGGCCCGATCAACGCTCTGGTCGGCGGGCGGAAGCCAAGCGAGGCGGCAATTACACTGTACGCAATTGTGGGGCAGGTCGGCACGGTGGTCTCGCGGGACGGCGGCACGAGTTGGAACGTATGCCAGAGCTGGCAACAGCAGCAGCAACTCGCGATCGCGCCGGGCCAGAGCGACATCGTCTACTCGTGTCAGCAGGGACGGGTTGACTGCAAGGTCTGGGGCACCCACGATGGCGGCAAGAGCTGGCAGGATCTGTTCCGGCCTGATGGGCCGGATGTGAACGTGATCCGGTCATGGATGTTCATCCACGAGGCTTGGGCATGGGATCTGCGGATCGTGGCGCACGGCCTGGCGGTGAACCCACATAATGCCGATGATGTGATGGTGACCAGTTGGGCTGACTTTTATCGCAGCCTGGATGGTGGAAAGATCTGGAAGCAGTCCGTCGACAGGCAGATCGCCCGTGACCCGGATCGGTATGAGTCGATCGGGCTGGAGGTGACGACGAACTGGCACTACAAGTTCGACCCGTTCGATCCGAACCGGCACTATATCTGCTACACCGACATCGGCTTTGCCCGCAGCGTCGACGCGGGCAGGAGTTGGATCTCGGCCGCCAAGGGTTGCCCGGAGCACTGGTCAAACACGTTTTATAACATCGCGTTTGATCCGTTCCGCGCCGGGCGGATCTATGCCGCGACGAGCTATCGGCACGATATTCCTCACTGGACGCACGTTGATGCCAACAGGCAGCCGACCGGCACCGGTGGCGTCATCGTAAGCGACGATTTTGGCGAGAATTGGCGCGTGCTGAATATGGAGATGCCGCTGCTGCCCTGCACGGACATCCTGATCGATAAGAACTCCACGCGAGATGCTCTTACCTTCTACGTCGCCTTCTACGAAGGCGGCGTCTACAAGAGCACCGACAGCGGACGCACATTCGCCAGTGCATCAGGGGGACTAGGCAACAAGGGTAACCTGCACGTCATGCAGTTGTATCAGCATCCCGTGACCGGGAATCTTTATGCGCTGATTACCGGCTTCCGGGACGACAAGGGCCGCTTTGAGGTACCGGGCGGCTTGTGGAAGAGCACGAACGGCGGGCAGAGCTGGCAGAGCGTCATGGGCGAGCTGATCCTGGCATACCCGACGCAGTTCGCCGTTGGTGCCAAGGATGAGAACCTCATCTACATCACCGCCGCGACCATTCCCGGCCACAACAAGGACATCTACAAGCAAACCGATCAGGGAGGCATGTATCAGACGACCGACGGCGGCAAAAGTTGGAGTCACGTGCTGACCGATCAGATGCTGGCGAAGCATAATAATCCCAGCTATTCCCATGGCATGATGACGGCGATACATCCCGACGATTCGAACATTGTCTACTTCGGATCGGAAGGTCACGGAATGTGGGTGAGCACCGACGCCGGCAAAACGTTCACACCGTTCGACAAGTTCCCATTCATCGGCGCGCAGAACGTGACGTTCGACCCGGCCGACCACAAGACGATCTACGTCACCACGTTCGGCGGCGGAGTATGGAAGGGCTATTATCTGCCGATCAACGACAAGTAAGAAGTCTATGGTTTTGGCATCGACAGGCCCGCCTGCGTCTTGCGGTGGTCGACGACACGCACGGCCTTGCCCATCGAGCGCTCGATCGTCTGCGGCTCCACCAACTCGATCCCCATGCGGATGCCGGTGATGGAATGGATCTCGTGGTCGATCCTGCGCTTCAGTTCCTGCATCTGCCGCATCTTGTCGGAGAAGGCCTGCGGGCTGATCTCGACCTTGACGACGATCTCGTCCATCGTGCCCGGCCGGGAGACCTCGATCAGGTAATGCGGGGCGACGCCGTCGACGCGCAGTAAGGCTTCTTCAACCTGCGAGGGGAAGACGTTGACACCGCGGATAATCAGCATGTCATCCGACCGGCCGATCACGCGGCTCATCCGGCAGGTGGTTCTTCCACACTCGCACTTGCCGTGGTCGAGCACGGCGATATCACGCGTGCGGTAGCGAAGAAGCGGGAAAGCTTCTTTCGTCAGGGCAGTGAAAACCAGTTCGCCGCGCTGGCCGTCGAGCACCGGCTCCAGCGTGTTGGGGTTGATGCACTCGACGAGGAAGTGGTCTTCCTGGATATGCATGCCGGTGCGGAAGATGCAGTCGCCGGAGACACCCGGGCCGATCACTTCGGACAAGCCGTAGTTGTTGAAGGCGTGCATGTCGAAGTCGGCTTCGATCTTCGTGCGCATCTCTTCGGTCCATGGCTCGCCGCCGAAATGGCCAAAGCGAAGCGACATGGAGCGCGGATCAACGCCCTGCTGGCGGGCAACTTCGGCGATGTGCAGGGCATAGCTGGGAGTGCCGATCAGCACGTCGGGCTTCAGGTCCTGGATAAGCAGAATATGGCGAGGCGTATTGCCGCCGGCGGCCGGGCAGATCGCGGCGCCGACTTTCTCGATGCCATAGTGCAGGCCAAACCCGCCGGTGAACAGGCCGTAACTGAACGCCATGTGGCAGAGATGGTCCTCGCGCAGACCGCCGGAGACGAGAAAGCGGGCGCAGAGATTGGCCCACATGTCGCGATCATTCTTCGTATAGGCGACGAAAGTCGGCTTGCCGGTAGTGCCGGAGGAGCCGTGAATCCGCTTGACCTGTTTGGGGTCGCAGGCAAGGAAACCCCATGGGTAATGCTCGCGCAGGTCCGCCTTGGTCGTGAACGGCAGCTTGCGGACATCAGCGGCCGACTTGATCGAGTCGGGAGTAATGCCCGTCTCCGCGAACTTCTGCTTGTAGAACGGCACCTGCGCCACGCGCTGCACTGTCTCGCGCAGGCGCTGTACCTGTAACCTCTCCAGGTCAGCGCGGCAGAGGGTCTCGTCCTTGTCCCATATCCGGTTTTCGATTTTGGCAGACATAGTTGTCACCACAGATGCACACAGATGAACACGGATGCTCAGCTGTGTGCATCGGTGTCCATCTGTGGTTTCGTTCTTACAGTTCGATAGGCGCGATGGCGTTGATCCCAGCCCCCTGCAGCGCCTTCACGGCGATCTCTGGATCATCAAAGCGGAACGCCAGCGCCGCTTTGCCGCCCGGCCGGTTGGCGTTGAAGGCGTACATGTACTCGATCGTCATATTCGCCTTCTCAAAAACTTCCAGCAGGCGCAGGAGGCCGCCTGGCCTGTCATCCACCTCAACCGCCAGGACTTCGGTTTCCTTCACAACGCAGCCAGCCTTGGCGAGCACATCGCGGGCCTTGGCCGGGTCCTTCACGATGAAGCGGAGGATTCCGAATTGCTCGGTATCGGCCAACGACATCGCCAAGATGTTGACCCCGGCATCGGCCAGCGCCTTGCACGGAACCTTCACCTGGCCCGGACGGTTCTCAAGGAACACAGACAATTGTTTCAGTTTCATCTCTCTTCCCTTCCTGCAATAGCTACATCTTTCGTTGGTCCAATACGCGCTTGGCTTTTCCTTCAGATCGCGGAATGCTCCGCGGCTCGACCAGCGTGACCTGTACGTGAATGCCGGTGATGTTGAATATCGAATGGCCGATTTTCTTCGCCAGCGTCTCCATGGCGCCGACTTTGTCGCTGAAGAGTTCGGGCGTGACCTCCACGCGAACTTCCATCTTGTCCAGGCCCTGCTCGCGGGTGAGCACGATCTGATAGTGCGGCACCGTGCCCTCGACGTTCATCAGCGCTGTCTCCACCTGCGAGGGGAAGACATTCACGCCACGAATGATGAACATGTCATCGCTGCGCCGGGCAATGCGCTTGATCCGGCGGATCGTTCGGCCGCAGGCGCAGGCCTCGGTATCGAGGCTGGTGATGTCGCGGGTGCGGTAGCGCAGCATCGGCATCGCCTGCTTCGAGAGCGTCGTGAGGACCAGTTCACCTTCCTGACCATCGGGCAACACAGCCCCGCTTTGCGGATCGATAATCTCGGGGTAGAAGTGGTCTTCGAAGATGTGCAGGCCGGCCTGGCATTCGCACTCGCTCGCCACACCCGGGCCGATGATCTCCGACAGGCCGTAGATGTCATACGCCTTGATGTTCGTGTGCTCCTGCACGTACCGCCGCATCGCCTCGGTCCAGGGCTCAGCGCCAAAGATCCCCGCACGTAGCGGCAGCGTTTTCATATTCACGCCCATCTCCAGCGCCTTCTCCACGAGGTGGACGAAGTAGCTGGGCGTGCAGCAGATGGCGGTAACGCCGAAGTCTTTCAGCACCATGATCTGCCGGTCCGTATTGCCGCCGGAGATCGGGATGACCGTTGCCCCCAGCGCCTCGGCGCCATAGTGGGCCCCCAGGCCGCCGGTGAACAGGCCATATCCGTAGGCGTTCTGGATAATGTCGCCGCGATGCAGCCCGCAGGCGGAAAGGGTGCGCATCATCACGCTCGACCAGACATCCAGATCTACCTTCGTGTACGCCACCACAATCGGCTTGCCGGTAGTGCCACTGGAAGCGTGAAGACGAACGATTTCTTCCAGGGGCGAGGCGAACATGCCGTACGGATAAGTATCGCGCAGGTCGGTTTTCACGGTGAACGGCAGTTTCGCGATATCGGCGAGCTTCCGCAGATCCTGCGGCTTAAGGCCCAGCGCATCCAGTCGCTTCCGGTAAAGCTCAACGCGTTCATAGGCCCGGCCGACGATCGCCTGCAGACGGTGCAACTGTAACGCACGAAGCTGTTTCAACGGTACATAGTCCGGCGCACTTTCGGGGTTAAACCGGGTTGCACTGCCCGACGGTTGGCATGTCTGTGTCTGCTCCATCGCAATTCCAATCTATATTGTTCTTCACCTCAACCCATGCCCAGCGCATCAGGAGATGCGCACTGAAGTTATGGAGATTAGCACAACCGGCCGCTCCGGCAAGCAGAATCAGACGATGTTAGTATATACTAAGGCTTTCGTGCTTTGACAATCAGAGTCGTCGGCATCATTCGTGCCCGCCGCTTCGAATACCACCGATGCGGAAAATCCGCTTCCCCAGTCTTCTGTTCGCGCAGGTCGCCTTCGATAACTTTTTCGATCCCAAATCCTGTTTCGATCAGCGCATTGAGGAAGGTGCTTACCTTCCTGGCGTGCATGACAATCGGTTCGCCCTTCCACGAGAGCTTCTCGATGGGGCCCTCATCGCTATAGGACCGGTCCAGGACGATCTGCTGCGGGGTTGTCTTCAGACAGCTATAGACCGGGTGTTCCCAACTGAATACCAGGCGCCCGCCCGGACGGAGATAGCGCATGATGTGTCCGAGCGTCGCCCGCAGATCGACTGACCACCCCAAAGCATAGATCGACACCGCCAGGTCGAAATACCCCGCCGGTATGCCGGGATTCGCCTCCATCGGGCAGCAGAATAGCCGCGGCGAAAACCCATGTTCTTTCGCCGTCTCGCCGGCCGTGCGGATCTGTTCGGACGATAGATCCAGGCCCCATAGCTCGGCCGCCCCGCAGGCGTGCAAATACGCCAGCGAGTGTCCGCTGCCACAGCCGATTTCGATCACCCTCAGCCCCTGCACATCGCCCAGTAACTGGAGTTCATCCTCCGCCGGCGCCAGCGGCCCGTAGAGCGGGAGGGCCGTCCGGCCTTTGTACTGGGCAGCGATCTTGTCCCAACTCGCGCGATTGATCGCGAGAAACCGCTGCAGATCGGCGTGCTCCGTGCTCATGTCAGGCTCTGTCTGCGAACACAACTCATATCCCTGTGCCGGCTGGATCAGTGTCTTTCGCTGTCTCAAAGAAGATCTGGATCAGCCCGGCCGCCACGCCCACAAAGATCGGTCCGGCCACCAAGCCCACGGGTCCAAAGAGTTGTATCCCGCCCAGCACCGCAAAAAACACCGTCAATTCGTGCATGCGCGTCTTGGACCCCACGAGCGATGGGCGCAACAGGTTGTCAACCAGACCAATGAAGATGCCGCAGATGACCAGTGCCAGCGCCTTGCCCAGCGAACCAGCGCTCAGCAGATACAGGACGGCCGGGACCCAGATGATCGACGACCCTACGACGGGGATCAGCGATGCCAGGATCATCACCAGCCCCCAGAGGATCGCCGCGGGCAAACCCAGAATCCAGAACGCAATCCCGCCGATGGTGCCCTGGATGAATGCGATTAGCATCGTCCCTTTCAGACTCGCCGAGATGATCGTGCGCACCTTCCCGATCATGTTGTCCGCCTGCTCCGGGGCTATTGGCAACAGTGCCCGAACCCCACCGATCAGCGTCCCGCTGTCACGCAACATATAGAACGTGGTGAACAGCACCAACATGATCTGCACCACGGTGATCAGGCCATAGCTCAACAGGCTCCAGCTCTGAGTGGACAGGTACATGCCGAGCCGCTGGATTTGCTGACCGAAATTCTCCTGCTTCAGGAGTTTGTCGAGATCGATGTAATGTTGGATCGCCTGGTAATGCGGCGATGCGGGATCAGCCAGCTGGTTATATCCGGCCTCCAGAGCATCGATTGCTTCGGGCGCATGTCGGGTAGCGGTACTGATGATGAAGAAAGCCGGTATCACCACGACAAAGACGACGCTCGCCATCGTGATCATGGCCGACACATTCGCCGAGCGCCCCCATTTTCGCAGCGCGTGGTTTAGCGGTGAAGCAATGACCGTTAACACCATCGACCAAAGCAGAACATTCAAGAATGGTGCCAGCATCAGCCACACTACGAAGACCATGATCGCAGTGATTGCCAATAGCGCAATCCAGCGCGCGTTGATCTGCTTCATAGGCACAATCGTCCGCCAAACCGGGCTTTCATGCAACCTGGAACATCATCGCACGAACTCCGCCAGCGCGGCATTCGTCGCCTTTGGGTTCTCCATGCACGGCACGTGCCCCGCCCCCTCTACCACTACCAGCCGGCCATGCGCACACGCTTCTGCCAGTTTCCTTCCACCTTCCCCCGGGAGCAGGCTGTCGCGCTCACCCAGCACCACCAGCACCGGCATCTTCAATCCCGGCAGGTCGGCAGTCCGGTCTGCCCGCTCGCGCATCGCAAACGAGGCATTGGCGATCGTATTGGCCGGGCACGCCTCCATGATCTGCCGCATCTTGCTCACCAGTTCCGGATTGCCCTTGATCGTCTCCTCCGTCAGCACGCGAGGAAGCATCTGTTCCGCCACGGCGATGCTCCCTTTCTCCTGGGCAAGTTGCGCCAGCTTCTGCCTCCCCTCCTTGCCCGCCGGCGTGTCGGCCTCCGACTTGGAACTGACGATGATCAGTCCCGTGAGCGCTTCCGGATGGCGCACCGCCAAGGACAGCGCGATGTATCCGCCCATCGACAACCCCGCCAGAACACACGGATACGCGTTCGCCGCCTTCATGAACGCCACCAGTTCATCGGCCATCGAGTCGATGGTAAACGCCTCACTGCTGCGCGACTTGCCGAACCCCTTCAGGTCAACGGCGATCACCCGGTACACCCCGCAGAGACCCTCAAGCTGGTCCTTCCAGATCCGATGATCCATGGGGAAACCATGGACCAGCACCAGGGGCTTGCCGGTTCCCTTCTCCTCATAATACCACTGCGTATTGCCGAGTTGGATGCTCTTCATGTCAATGGATTACGGCGAGGTCCGCCCGCCGTCAACGGGGATTCTTCCACACACCTGAAGATGCGGTAGAATTCCGCAATGCCAAACATCATCCAGGATGAGGCGCTGGTGCCCGCGTATACGCTTCCCGATCCACTGCTGCTTGCCGGCGGCCAGAGCGTCACCACGCCCAAATCGTGGGTAGCTGTGCGCCGTCCGGAAGTCCTTGGGCTCTTTCAGCAGCACGTGTATGGCCGCTCGCCCGCCCGGCCGACCATGGCCCGACGGCAAATCGGGGCGGACCAACCGGTACAGGTTGGGAAGACGCGAGCCATTCGCCGCTTCGTCGAGATCGACCTTACCCCCGGACCCGACCCCTTAACGTGCAACCTGATGCTGTATCTGCCGGCCACGCCGGGGCCGCATCCGGTGTTCGTCAACCTGAACTTCATGGGCAATCACAGCGTCGATCCTGATCCCGCCATTCCCATCTGCAGCGCCTGGATGACGCAGCGCAAGGATTCGACCGAGGTTGTCGAGCACCGTGCCACGCCGAAGTCGCGCGGTTGTCGAGCATCGTATTATCCGCTGGACCTGATCATCGGACGCGGCTTCGCCCTGGCGACCTGCTGCTATAACGAGATCGAACCTGACCACGCCGAGGGCTGGCGCGACAGCGTGCGCGGGCGGATGCTCAAACTCTCCGGCCGAACGAGTTTCGGAAACCATGATTGGGGCGCGATTGGCGCCTGGGCCTGGGGCCTGCAGTGCATGATGGACTACCTCCAGACCGATCGCGATATCGATGGCCGCCGCGCGGCGGTGATCGGCCACTCCCGCCTGGGCAAGGCAGCGCTCTGGGCTGGGGCCCAGGATGAGCGATTCTCGATCATCATCTCCAACAATTCCGGCGAAGGTGGTGCAGCGCTCTCCAAGCGATGCTTCGGCGAGAATGTGGATGCCATCACCAGCAGCTTCCCCCACTGGTTCTGCGGGCAGTTCCGCACCTATGCGAACAATGAGCAGGCATTGCCGCTCGATCAGCATGAGTTGATCGCCCTGCTGGCCCCCCGGCCGGTCTATGTCGCCAGCGCTACCGAGGACCTGTGGGCAGACCCGCGCGGCGAGTTCCTCGCCGGTGTTCACGCTGAGCCGGTATATCGCCTGTTTGGCAGAAAGGGCCTGGGCACAGCCACGTTCCCCGCGCCCGATACGCCCCTCGGCGACACGATCGCCTATCACCTGCGCACAGGCAAACACGATGTGACACGGTACGACTGGGAGCAGTACATCGCCTTCTGCTTAAGGCAGTGGAAATAGCCGCTGGAGCGTCCGGCCGGCGCATCGCTCAGATCGGAGATCTGCGCCTCGAGACAGGCAGAATGGCGAGGCATGCGGTCACTCAAGCCGGCGAGCGCAGAGCGGCAAGCAGATTCTCCTTTGTCAGTAGGTGCGCATCTTGCGAGCGTTCAAGAAACGGCCGCACATCGTCAGCGACGCGATCGAATGGCAGCGTGCCCAGGCGGGTTAAGAGTTGATCGCGCCAGCTTGCTGCCGAGAGTTTCCCGACACCTTCTGTCTGGTCCAGCGCGTTCTGAAGCAGGACCTGGTTGGGCATCGCCGGAGGTGTTTGGCTTAGATACCACAGCAGATCGTACCAGTCGCGCCCTTTTACATACGGTCGGCACAACAGAGCATGCAGCTTTCCCGCCATCAGCGAAGGCATGTCGTAATGGCTGATGGCAAACGATACATGCCGCATGATCACCCGCTTCTGAATGTCAGCGCCGGCCGGTGGGCGCGTATCAATCTCGATTTTGACCGACAGCTTCTGAGCCGGCAGCGGTGAGAGTCCAACCGCTTTGAGCAGTTGTCCGATTCTGATCCAGGCCACATGGACCGATGTCTGCTCTCGCCATGAAACAGAAGCATCAAACCCCGCAGAGACGAGGTCCCGTTTGAGTTTGCGCATCCAGTTCACGCCCGTATAGCCGGTGGGCGTGAAGACAGTGAAATCCAGATCCTCCGAAAACCGGGGTAGCTGCCGCAGAAACCGCAGTGCCGTGCCGCCCACGAAAGCGATGGATGCGAACGCCTCCGACTCATGCAACGACCGCAGCGAAAGCGCTTGCACATATTCGCGAAGTATGTTCAGCCGTGATTGGGCGTCCGGCTGTGCCAAGGCCAATGACAAGGCGTGGTCTTTCATAGCTCGACCTCTTGATCTTTCCGGCCCGTCTTTTCCAGCAGCAGTTCGGCCGTCCTGCTCAATCGAGGGCTGTTCATCCGGCGAGCATAGTCGCGAAGGCGTTTGGCATCGAGTTGATCAAGATGCTGGTAGCGCATCTCCGCGAGGCGCTGGGCTGTCCATATCCCTTCGGTCAGGTGCCAATGGTCCAGGATTGCCTTCTCGGGCTCGGCAACAAAGAAGCCCGCATCATCAGTCTTCCTGTAGCCGAAGAACCGCTCGCGGCTGACATGGTGATAGACAAACGCACCCAATACGTTCTCGTATCGGCAGGGCGAGCGGGATGTGACGCTGGTATACCAGACTACCTTCTCGGGAATCAGGTCATAATAGCCCATCGTCCACAGCCCGCTCAGATAGGATGGCCGGTGCAGATCGTTGGCCAACATCTCCGGCCGCAACGTCGCGCGACGATATGTTGGCGCCAGCGTATAGAGTCCCCGCCGCAAGCCGATGATCCTGCCTTGCTTCATCCATCGCGACAGTTGCACGCGAACGCTCTCGCGCTGCGTCTGAACCATCTGGATCAGCAGAGGCAGATCAAAGTACGGCAAATCACCGGCCAGCTCGACCAGTTGGTCGAATTTCATTACGGTAAGATAACACTTTAGGTAATTATCTTCAATACAATTCGGCTCTCCGCCGCCCTTCTCAACTCCCCAAACAACCTCCCCAACTCCTTCGCCTGATAGTGCGCATTGAGCCCACTGGGGTTCGGCAGCACCCATAACCGGCTCTCGCCGATGTGCTCATCTTGCCTCCCCAGCGCCGCCGCCGGCCGGTCAAATGCCACCCGATACGCCCCAACTCCTACCACCGCGCAGACCATCGGCCGGTATCGCCGCACCTTCGCCGCCAATCTCTTCGCCCCGGCTCGCAACTCCTTTACCGTTAACTCCTCCGCCCGCGCTGTCGCATGCGGCACGATATTGGTGATCCCATACCCCCATTGCAGCAGTTCCCCCTCCTCGAACGGCGAGAGCACCCGCGGCGTGAAGCCCCCGGCATGCAGGGCAGGCCAGAACCGATTGCCCGGCCGGGCAAAGTGATGCCCTACCGCGCCCGAGTACAACCCCGGATTGATCCCGCAGAATAGCACTCTCAATCCCGGCGCAATCAGGTCCGGCACATTCTTCCCATACGCGGCTGCCAACTGCTCCCGCGTCGGCCGCCATGCCTTCTGGTCATCGCTCTTGCTTCGCACTGGCATGCCCGAATGATAGGGGCACGGCCATGGGTCACTCGCCCTAGCGGTTTACCGCCCAACCCGCTACATTCCATCGCCTTAGCGAGGCAGTTCTTTGGCCTGCCTCAATATACTTTTTCATGACGACGTCTTCACTTCCGGATTACAACCGTCTGAACCTCAACTATCGCCAGCCGATGCCGCGGCCGAAGGTGCATGGCAAGGTCATCGACTTCCACTGCCATCTGCTGGGTGTTCGCCACGCCGCCGCCTGGTTCGCGGCCGCCGACCATTACGGCATCGACGCCTTCATCACCATGATGCAACTGGAAGAGGCGATGACCCTCTACCGCGACTGGGGCCACCGCCTGCATTTCATCGCCGTGCCAGCCTGGCAACAGGTCGTTGCCGATCCAATCGACGACTACATGCGTCGACTCGAAGCCTTCTACAACATCGGCAGCCGAATCTTCAAGTTCCACTGCGCCCCTGAAACCATGGTCCGCCGCAGTTGGACGCTGGATTCGCCCAAGCTGCGCCCGATCATCGAAGAGGCCAAGGCCCGCAAGATGGGCATCATGACCCACATCGGCGACCCCGACACCTGGTACGCCGGCAAGTATTCCGACGCCGCCAAATACGGCACCCGTCAGCAGCACTACCAGATGTGGGAAAACGTGATGGGCGACTTTCCGGACATCCCCTGGATCGGCGCCCACATGGGCGGAAATCCCGAGGACCTGACTCGCCTGCAAGGCCTGTTGGACAAGTACCCGAATCTCTCCCTTGACTGCTCGGCCACCAAGTGGGTCGCCCGCTCGCTCTCCGCCCAGCGCAATGCTGCCCGCGACTTCTTCATCCGCAATCAGGACCGGTTGATCTTCGGTTCCGACCAGGTGTCCACCGACGACCGCAACTACGACTTTTATGCCTCCCGTTTCTGGGTGCAGCGCAAGATGTGGGAGACGGCGTATATCGGCCCTAGCCCCATCCTCGACGGCGACTTCCCACCCGATGCCCAGCCCCAACTCCGCGGCTTGGCGCTGCCCGATGAGGTTCTGCAGAAGCTCTACCACGACAACGCCGTGAACTACCTCCGGCGCGTCGGAATGCAGACCGATTTCATGTAGCACGACGGCCGGCGTGGGACAATAATCTCGCTATGCTCGCAATCCTTCGCGCCATCCAGGCTGACATCACCACACTTGATGTGGATGCCATCGTCAATGCCGCCAATTCCTCGCTCTTGGGCGGCGGCGGCGTCGATGGCGCGATTCACCGCGCTGCCGGCCCTGAATTGCTGAAGGAATGTAGCCACTTGGGCGGCTGCCCGACCGGCGATGCCAAACTCACCAAAGGCTATCAACTCCCCGCCAGGTACATCATCCACACCGTCGGCCCAGTCTGGCACGGCGGTGCCAGCGGCGAAAGCGAACTTCTGGCTTCCTGCTATCGCCGCTCCCTGGAGATTGCCTCCCGCCGCAGGATCCGCACCATCGCCTTCCCCAGCATCAGCACAGGCGTTTACGGCTACCCCATTGAGTTGGCCGCCGATATTGCTGTCTCAACCGTTCGCGCTGCAGTCGAGGAATTCCCGACGTTTGACGAGATCATCTTCTGCTGCTTCTCCACCACGGATCTGAAGGTGTACCAGGCGATCCTGACACGATCAGGCAAAGCCTAGAAATGCCCCTCATCCGCTGCCTCGGCCGGCGGCAGATCGCCGATGCCCGGCGTGCGACCCATCCAGGCACTCTTCTGCCAGTTGTCGGCCGCCGAGGTCTCTGCCAGCACAGGTGGGACAGATAACAGGAATTGATCGCCCAGCGAGATCAGGAACGGCTCGTACATCCCGCGCAGCTCCGCGATTCGGCCGGCCGAAGCGTCTGACCCATGCAGCTCAACTCCCACCTCGCGCAGCAACTGGCACAGTCGCTGAAGCTGCGCTGGCGAAAGCCGATCTTCTTCTGTTGATCGCATCGGCGTCTTGAGCACGAGGGTCAAATCCACGGCCGCGTGCCTCGCCATCGCGAACGTCAACTGAGCCTGATAGCGATCAGCGCCTTTGACCTCCGCGATCAGGATCGCACACGTATCCAGGATCGCCGTCAACGTCGCCAGCCACGACTGGTTATCGTGTTGCGAGCGATAGTAACTGAGCACCGGAAAGGACAGGTGACTCTCCAGCAGTTCGGCCGCCCACCGTTCCCAGTCGCGCAGCATGGCACCAAGCGCATCCGTGCCGCCCGAACGGGCCACGCGCAGCAGGATCTGCGCAGCGCTGGGCGGCGATCCCGCCCGCGCATCCAGCAGTGAGATCTCGACTTCACGATGCGAGAACGCCTGGAACAGCACGGGCAGATAGCTGACCACAATCGCCAGGAATCCAAAGCCGAGCCCCGCTTCAACGACGGCCAGGATGCGCCCGAGAGTGGCCGTCGGCGTTATGTCACCATATCCCAGCGTGAAGAATGTCGTGCCGCTCAGGTAGAGGTAGGTCTGAAAACCCGGCGATGGATCGGGCGTATGAACCGGCGAATCGACGGACCAATGCAGCAGCGCAAAACCGACGATCAGACCCGCCAGCCACATCGAGAAAAGCCCGAGGATCGACAATGGGCCAAAGATGCTCAAGAACGCTCCGCGCAACGAACGCCGGGATATGCAAAGAGCCACCGCACGCCAGAGCGCCCACGTGCTTGTGTAGTAGAGCCGGACAAAGCGATAGCGATGCACGACCCGTCGCGGTTGAAGGATCGTCTCGAATCCATCCACCAGCACGAGGACAATCAGCAGCAGACTCAGCGCGAATCCCAGGATCGACATCGCATTCCCTCGGCCGCCGGCAAGCACATCGCTTCCGGACGTTCAACGATAGGTCGGCATTCCGCAGTCGGCCGTGCCTTCTCGTCCAGTAACTTGGGCCCTGGCGGCCATTGTCTGCGATCCTGGCGGTTGAGTTGCAGCTTACGGTCTGTGTTCCTGCCCTGGCGGCGTCTGACGCCGCTGGTACTGCTCCCAGGAGCGTTTGAGCGACTCCAGCAGTTTGGGGGCATGGTGGGCCGCCATCAGGACTCGCGATGAGACCACCGAACGAGGAAAGCCGCTGGTGATGAAATCCAGGCAGAACTCGGCAGGCCCGTGCGCGATCATCACCGTATTGCAGTAGCTGCCGGCGAGTGTCTCATCGGCCATCTTCATCTGCTCGTATACCTCCTCAATTGGAGGCACCGGCGTCCCCGGCGGCGGCGTGGGCAATGCCGGTGGCGGCCCGAACCGGTTCGTATAGTTCTGGATATTGTCGCTCAAAGCCCTGACCAGCGCCGGCAGCAGCGTCGGCGGCACCACCACCCGCGCCACCAACTGCTGTGGCGATGCCAGCCGCATGACGAAGTCAAGCATGAACTCATGCGGGCCGTTCAGGACCACCGCTCCGGTGGCATAGACGCCAGCGCGGACCCGATCAGGTACGCGAGCGGTATTGGGCGATACCTTCACATCCTGTGAAAAGGAATTGGGATCGTCGGAGAAGGGGCTGTTGGAATCCTGACTCATGGGCAGAGAGGATAGCAGGTAGCTGGAAAAGTCGATAGGGCAAGCCTACCGCATGGCCGTCTGCTTCATGGCACGCACTACATCTTCGCTGACGCGGTTTTCGCGAAGACGGTTCTCATCAGCAGCTCGGAGGCGGAATTGAGTGCCGCTGCGCTCGATGCGATCAATGATGATCTCATCCTTCACGCCGTGGTGCGTCCAGTCAATGACATCGTCTTGGGTAACGCGTGAGGATGCAACGTATCCGGTCGTGGGGGGCTGATTCCGCTGTTCTCGTTCCTGCCGGCGATCCTGCTCATCAATCTGGTTGCCGATCAGGGCCCCCGAGATCGCGCCGACACCCGCGCCGATCAATGCCCCGGCGCCAGCGCTGGAATGCACCAGACTACCGACCCCCGCGCCAATGGCGACACCGGACGCTGCGCCGACTCCAGCGCCCGTCTGGGTGTGGTTGGCACACCCGCCGCCGGCCAGAATCACCAGGCCGGCATTCACCACATAAACAACTGCGGTACGTGCTTTCATGTCAAAGTACGGGCACATCCGCCCGCTCAACCTATCGATTATACACAAATCCGTCCGCTTGCGAAGAGCCTGCCAGTACAGCACGCTAGTATCATCGTAATTGTTTACGGCATAGTAACTTAGATCTATTCAGATGCGATTGCCTAATCCGCCAATGACCCTAACCCGCAGGACTGTTTCCACGGCTGCCAACCTGTTAAGCTGCTTGCCCGATACACACATGGAAGGGAAAGACGATGGCCAAACTCAGGCTGGCGGTACTGCTCAGTGGCTCCGGCACAACTTTGCAGAATCTGATCGACCAGGTCAAGGCTGGCACACTCGATGCGTCGGTTGAACTCGTCATCGGTTCGCGCGAAGGGCTCAAAGGAATCGATCGGGCCCGGGCCGCCGGTCTCAACCATCGCATCTTCCCCCGCAAACAATACGCCGATGTCCCCTCCTTCAGTCGGGATGTCTTTGCCGCCATCGACGCGGCCGGCGCAGATCTGATCTGCCTGGCGGGCTGGCTCAGCCTGCTGGATATCCCCACTCGATACCACGGCCGGATGATGAACATACACCCCGCCCTGCTGCCTGCTTTCGGCGGCAAAGGGATGTACGGACACCATGTGCATGAGGCGGTGCTGGCCCATGGCTGCAAGGTATCGGGATGTACCGTCCACTTCGTGGATAACACCTACGACACCGGCCCGATCATCCTGCAGCGCACGTGTCCGGTGCTGGAGCAGGACACCCCCGAGACTCTGGCCGCCCGCGTCTTTGAGCAGGAGAAGATCGCGTATCCGGAAGCCATCCGCCTCTTCGCCGCTGGGAGGCTGAAGATCGATGGGCGAACGGTGAAAGTGCTGTAGAGCGCGCTCTGCCCTACATGTCGACTACCACCACCTCGCGTCTCAACCGCTCCACATCGTCACGATGAACACAGCCCGGCACCGGAGTCATCGCGTTGGCCGACCCGCAGGCGATGCCCAGAATCGCACAGTCGAGTAGCGGCATACCATCGACCAGACCCGCCGCATACCCCGCGGCCACCGAATCTCCCGACCCGATCGGATTGCTCACAGCCACCTTCGGAGCCGCCAGCGACCAGAACCCCTTCGCGCTGGCGAGCATCGCCCCTTTGGCTCCCATCGTAATCAGGGCGACCTGTGCCCCCCGCTCAAGAAGAAGGCTGACGGCTCTGCGGAGTTGCTCGGCCGTACTCACCGGCTCCTCCATCATCTCGCCAAGCTCCGCGCGATTGGGCTTAACCAGCGCGGGATGAGACGACATGGCAAGCCGCAACGGCTCACCGCGAGTATCCAGAATGACGGGAATGCCATGCAGGTTTGCCAGTTCGCAGCAGCGGGCATAAAAGCCCTGCGGAGCCTTGGGCGGAAGGCCCCCTGACAGCACGATCGCCGCAGACCGCGGTGCTGCCACCGCAATGCGGTCCAGCAGATTTTGCCAATACTCGGATGCGACGACCTGAGATTCTTCGACCAGTTCGGTGGTAGTGCCTTGATCGATGTCGATGGCGGTGGTGCAGACGCGGGTGCGAAATGGAACCTCAACGAAGTCGAGTATGACGCCCTGCCGCTGCAGTTGGGCGCCAATAAACCGCCCGCTTTCACCGCCCAGAAACCCGGCCGCGATCACGGGTTTTCCCAATGTCGCCAGCACCTGCGCTACGTTGATGCTCTTGCCGGCGGGCGATTCCAGCACTTCTGTCGCCCGGTTCACCTCATCAACGGCAAGCCTGTGGAACCGCATCGTCCGCTGCACCGCGGGCGTCGTACCTACACAAAGAATCGGCTTTCCCTGCTGCATCGAGCCGTCCCAATCATTGTCAATTCGTCATCGGATAATGCTTCCGACAGATCTTCAGCACCTCAAACCACAGGATACTTCCAGCCCCGGCGGCCAGGCAGATCAACAGGTCAAGCAGGTGCAGCGGAGCAAAATGGAACAGCCTCTGCATCCACGGCACGCATAGCACTACCGCCAGCAGAATGGTGGCCCCGCCGACCACCCACCACAGCGCGGAATTGGGCTCTCTCATCATCGACCACATGGTGCGCCGCCAGGAACGGTTGGTCAGGATCAGGCCGATGTTGGCTGTGACCAGCGAAGCGAATGTCAATCCGCGTGCATTGTCATTCTCATGGCCCATGCGCCGCGCTACGACAAACACCGCCAGAACAATCGCCAGCACACTGGCACCCTGCAGCAGGCTCATGCCAATCGAGCGCAGGCTGAACAGTCGCTCGGTCGGATTGCGCGGCGGCCGACGCATCACGTCGCCCTCAGCATGCTCGGCCTCGAAGATCAGCGTGCACGAAGGATCGATGATCAGTTCCAGGAACAGGATATGCACCGGCAGCAGGATCAGCGGCCAGTCGGCGAAAAAGACCGGGATCATTGACAGCCCGGCGATCGGTATGTGAATCGCAAAGATGTAGGCGATGGCCTTCTTGATGTTGTCAAAGATGCGCCGCCCAAGGCGGATAGAATCGACGATGGAAGCGAAGTCATCGTCGAGAAGCACCAGCGATGCCGCTTCGCGGGCCACATCGGTTCCTCGTCCACCCATGGCGATGCCGATGTGCGCTGCCTTCAGCGCTGGGGCGTCGTTCACGCCGTCGCCGGTCATGGCGACGACCTCGCCATTGGCCTTCAGTGCCTGAACGATGCGCAACTTCTGCTCGGGCACAGCGCGGGCAAAAATGCTGACGCCGCCGATGCGTTTGGCGAGCGTGGCATCGTCCATCTGGTCAAGCTCTGGACCGGTGACCACTTGGTCAGCACCGGCAAGCCCGATCTGCCGGGCGATGTTCTGAGCCGTTGCCGGATAGTCGCCGGTGATCATCACCACACGCACGCCCGCCGTGCGGCACTCCGCGATCGCCGCCGAAACCGTGGGACGGATCGGGTCGGCCAGGCCGATCAGGCCTACGAATGCAAAATCGAAGTCATGCTGAACCGAAGGCAGGTCCGCTGCGTGGGTGGTGCCCCGGGCTACGCCTAATACCCGAAGCCCCTGCTCGGCCAGGCGAGCGACCTCGACCGCGATCTTCTCGCGCCGGGCAGGCTCCAGGTGGCAGAGCTCGGCGATCGCCTCGGGCGCGCCCTTGGCGGCCACAACCAGAATATCGCTATCGGAGGTCTGCCAGACCTGTGAGATGGCCAGAAGCTTCGATGACAGCGGATACTCCTGCAAGACCTTCCAGTTGGCGTGCAGGTGTTCTGTGCGTGCCAGGAACTGCACGCCCAAGCGGGTCAGCGCCTTTTCCATGGGGTCAAATGGATCAACCTTGCTGGCGAGAATCCCATACTCAAGCAGCGTGTGGAACCCCTCGGGCAACTGCCGATGCGTGGAGTCTTCAGCATTAAACGTCTCACCCGACGCCAATACCAGCCGGGCAATGGACATGCGGTTCTGTGTCAGGGTGCCGGTCTTGTCGGTGCAGAGCACCGTTGCCGCGCCAAGCGTCTCAATAGCAGGGATGCGGCGCGTGAGCACGCCCTTCTGCGAGATTCGCCAGGCGCCCAGGGCCAGGAAGATCGTCAGCACAACCGGAAACTCTTCCGGCAGCGTGGCCATGGCCATGGCGATGCCGGCGAGCAAGCCGCGCTTCCACACCTCCAGGGTGTTGCCACGCGTCAGACTGTACGCTACCACCACTACCGCACATAGGGAAAGTCCCAGTATCGCCAGGTTGCGGACCAGCCGGCCGGTCTCGCGCTGCAATAGAGTCTGTTCAGTATCGAGTGACTGCAGCGCCTTGCCAATCTTGCCCATCTCGGTGCGCATGCCGGTCGCGAGCACTTCTGCCACGCCCTGGCCGGCCGTGATCAGCGTGCCGGAGAACACTGAGGGCAGATCGTCGCCGCCGGGACGGTCCAGCGCCGTGGCCTCGGACGAAGTCGCCTTGCGGACCGGAACCGACTCTCCCGTCAGCAACGACTCATCCGCCGACAGACTGCTGGTATAGCGCAGGATGGCATCGGCCGGCACGCGATCGCCCTCAGCGATAATGAGCATGTCGCCGCGCACAACTTCGCGGCCGGCGATGCGATGTTGCTGGCCATCGCGGATGACCAGCGCCCGCGGACTGGAGAGATCGCGCAGCGCCTCAAGCGCTCGCTCGGTGCGGCGTTCCTGAACGACGGTGATGCCCATCACGACAAACACAAATCCCAGGAGCATCGCGGCTTCCCTGGGTTCGCCGGTCATCAGGTAGACGGTGCCGCACGCCACCAGCAGAAGAAACATCGGCTCGCGCACGACGTCGAAGACAATCGCCCATACGCTGCGGCGTCGGCTGCCGGGCAGTTCGTTGTAGCCCTCTTCGCTCAGGCGGATTTGCGCCTCAGCGGCTGTAAGGCCTTGGATGGAACCAATGTCGGCTTCAGAAGGCATGCGACCCCTTATCGCAATCGGAATGCACGGCGTCAACTCTGTTGGTCATGATGGATCGGAGAGATAACCGTATCACAGCCGGCTGGCACGACGTGCACGCTCCTTCTCGAAATCGGCGATCACGCTGCCGATGAGTGATTTGGTGTGTCGAAAAGCGGTCTTAGTCGCGAGACATTGGATAGTCGCGTGGAAATCGATCAGATTCTCATAGCCCGCCTCCAACAAGATGCCCAACGTGCCGATCGTACGGATCCCGCATTCGTGGGCGACACGGCTTCCCGCCCGCTCATCCACCAGGAGCAGATGGCATCCGCGTTCGCAAGCCAGCGACAGGGCGGAAGCCTCGCCATCGTCCAGTTGGTCCCGAAACCCCATACGATGAGGAGACTCAACCGCTAACCACACAGGCACTCGTTGCGCCCACATCCTGACACTGTCAGGGAAGTGCTCAGCGCGAAGCTCCTGCATCACCTGAGGCGTGGTTAACACGCTGCTGTAGAGCTTGGGCAGAACGTCAACCGCTCCAACCTCAACCAGGTACCGCAGTGGACTCGTATCCGAGACAACGAGCATGTTCAGCCCGCATCCTTGCCGCATCGGAACTCGCGCGATGCCCGAACTTGTTCAGCAATCTCTTCTGACGTGAACTCATCGAGAACACCGTTACGGGCCAGGACCTCGTCGACCTGCCCACGTCCTATACCGAGATACTCTGCAAACTTCCCATGCGACAGCCGGCCTTCTCGGTACAGCCGGACGGCAATGGTCTCGCGAACGGCGTGGTCAAGGTCATCCACCATCGCCTTACCGAGGTTGTCAGGAATTGGGACCGTCAGTGTCATATCCGAATAATTATAGCACGAGAGCTCAGCGAGAGAATGCCCTGCAAGCCTACTTCGCCGCGAAAACGCGGATGGTCGTGGTTCCTGGTTCGAGTATCAGGATCCGGCCGGCGGGATCCGCGGCGAGATCGAGACCGGCGCGGTTGTCGCCGAAGCTGTCGGGAGTAGCGACCACGTTCTGGAAATGGCCGTCATCTTTGAAGACTTTCACGCGCGGGACGCCTTTCTCGGCGGTCACGATTCTGCCATCAGAGAGCAGGGCAAAATCGCTGGGATTGCAGCAACCCAGGAACTGATCGATGGCGTTGCCCGACTGCCCGAAGCTGCGCAGCAGTTCGCCGGTTGGCGTGTAGAGTTCAAGCTGGTGCCGGCCGGGATTGGCGACCCAGATGTTGCCGTCGGCGGCAACCGCGACATCCATATGCGATGAAGGTGTGATGATGCCGGGGATGCCGGCTTTCTGGTCGGCTTTGCCGATCTCGCCGGCACTGGAGCCGTCCAGAGCATAAACCAGGGCACGGCCGAAGCGCTGGCCCGAGTCGGCGACATAGACTCGGTCCTTGGAGAGGGCAATGGAACTGATATGCGAGGTCGGCCCGAGGCTCGACCATGTGGCAGTGCGCGTGCCATCGGCGGAGAACACTTCGACATGATCGCGCAGGCCAACGTATACGCGCCCTGAGGCATCGGCGGCCACCGCGGTCGCCTCTCCAGTAATGGCGAAAGAGCGCAACTCCTTGCCGGTCAGATCAAGCACTTTCACCAGTTCCTTGCCCGCGACGTAGAGCTTTCCATCGGTGCCCAGTGAAATGCAAGTCGGCTTTTGCATCCCGGTCTGTATCTGTGCAACCTGGGCATAGCCGATGAGGGTCGGATCAATCTGGCGCATGGCGGCATCGTCATACTTGTAGCCGCGTTCCAACTCATCGTTGCTGGCATCGTCGCGCTGCTTGAATTCCCACAGACCCACCGCAGCGGCAACCGGCAATGCCACCACCGCAAGGCCGATGCCGATCCTGCGAGCCGGCGAGATCTTCGGAAGATTCACGGGCGCTTGCTGCGGTGTTTTTGGCTCATCGCTCATTGGGCCGCCTTTGTCAGGTCTAAGCATACCATCCTCGTCAGATCTCGCACCAGCAGTTTCCCCGATGCCAGAGCCATCGGTCCCCAGCACTCGTGGCCTTTGGGGATCACTTCGGCCGAACCCATCAGGTGAAACTCCTGCGGGTCGGCCGGGATCACCGACAACGTTCCCGTGTCACTGGTCACGTAAATGACGCCGCCGGCAATCAGATAAGGACCAATGCCAAAGCGATTCTTGCCACTATTCCATTTCTGCTTGCCGGTCTCGGGGTCAAGGCAGACAAGCTGCCCCCCGGGGATCACTCCGTAAATGTTGCCCTTGTAGAATATCGGCGTCTGCTGCTCGGCACCAAACACATCAGGCTTGTTGGTCCAGAGCGTTTCCGCCTTGAAACCATCGCCCGAGGGAGCCAGGCGGATCATCATGCTGCCGGCGTCATAGCCTCCGGTGAGCAGAATTCTCCCATCTCCCAGCGGTACCGGCGAAGGGACAGCCGCGATTTTCACCTTCCAGGCCGTGGTCTCCCAGAGCAGCTTGCCGGTCTTCGCATCGATGCCAGCGACGCCGCCGGAGCCGCCATAGACGTACATCCGTACCCCACCAAACTCCATCGGTATGACCGAGGTGTGGGTCATATCCCAGCCGCGCGGATTGGGCGTCTCCCATGCGACTTTGCCGGTCTCACAGTCCACCGCGATCATCAAAGCACTGCCACCAGGCGCGATAATCGCCCGGCCAATGTCGATCAGCGGACACTGACCGGCATACCATGGCGGCATCTTCGTGCGATACTGACGCACGAGGTCAATCCCCCACTTGTAGTCGCCAGTGACTCGATCAACACACAGAACGTGGCATCGTGGGCCGAGGGTGACAACGTATTTGTCGCTGACGGCCGGCACGGTGCGCGACATGCCGTGATTCCTTTTGACGTCCACCTGATATGCCCTGTGCCAGATCTCTTTGCCGTCGCTTAGGGCAATGCAGCGCAGCACATCCGCCCGCTTGGTCGCATCGTAGTCAAGCAGGTACACCCGGCCATCGCGAACGGCCGGCCCCGCGTAGCCTTCGCCCAAGGGGATTTCCCAAAGCTTGGCCGGCCCGGGCGCGGTCCAACCGCCCTGTTCAGAGCTGATGCCATCGTAGCTGCTTCCGCGAAAGCCAGGCCAGAGCCCATCATCGTTGCCGGCTTTGCCATCGCCGCGGACGAATTCGCCCGCCAGATCCACGGCGCTGGCGCCCTGCTCCTGGGTGCGGTTATCTGTGCCTGGCACCCGCAGCATCGCAACGTCCGCACTTCGCCCAGCAGCGAACCAGACGCCAATTGCCAACGCAAAGGCGACGAATACCGCAACCGGAATGAGACGGACAAACCACATGTTGTTCTGGCGAGTTTAGCATATCCGGCCGGTCGCAACGAAGCCACGGAGCGAAGGAGGATTGCAGGGGTGGGTGGTTGTGGATAAGTGAGCAGGTGCGCAGGTTCTCGGAGGGGCACCACCTATGCGCCAAGTGATTTGGCGGCAATGAGTTAGGCGATAAATGGGAGAGGAGGTGCGCAAGTTCGGAACGATTGTGGATAAGTCGGACAGGTACGTGGTACGTGATGACGTCATACGTAGAAGCGCAGAAGGAAGATGCTCAGGCCTGCGCGCGACAGGGCGCTGATCTGGGCAAATCGTTTGCGGCGGGGTGTGGTGTAAGTGGCGGTGGCAGCGGGAGTTGGGGAAGCGTGGGAAAGTGTCGCGCGCAAGATGCACGCATGTCGCGCGGGGTCAAGTATTGGCGGGACAAGGCTTTGTGTGCAAGTTAGTGCATCAAATGTGTGAAGTGTCGCGCGCTGCATTTCCCTGCGTGAGGCGAACCACAGAGCGTATTCGGTTGTCAAATAGCGTGGCCGGCGTAAAGGCCAAGAGGGCGAAAGAAAAAGCGAGGCCCTCTACCATATAGGGTGGTTTGGGAGGCTGCCAAAAATGGAAGTTGAGGAATGACAGGGAGTTATGGGCGGCCAACAAACTTTCACGATTTTTTGGGGAAGGGCGAAGCTTGCCGCGTTAGCGACGTCCTTCCACACGCATTCCGGCATGAACTGCCAGGCCACGATGTAGCCACTATAGCGTATCTGGGGTGGAGCGGGACGCACTTCCCTTGAAGCTCCGGCCGGGACGGCCGGGCTACTGAACCGTGCGTTGCAGCTTCGGAGCGACCAGGGCGAATCAGGGCTGGCTCTTCAGAGACTTCAGATCCGCCAGCGCGCGGGCGTAGAGTTGGTCGCCGGCGGCAACGGGGTAGATGGTCGGGCCAGCGCCGGTACGCTCCCATTGATACTTGCCGTACTCCTTCTCCAAGGCAAAGTAGTACTTGAAGTCGTCGGTGTTGGCCACCAGCACCGTGCGATTGAAGGGAGATTCGCGCTGTAGTGCCGTGGAGATCATGCCGAAGGGTTCGCCGGGCCAGAAGCTGAATGCCACGCCGTTGATCGCCAGGGCCGATAGCTCGGTGCGCGTCCGAAGAGCTGTTCCCTTGGCATCGGCATTGGGAAGGACGGCTGGCGAGCGGACGGTTCGGATCTGCACATCGCTGGAGTAACGCATCTGCGCCACGGCGGCGAGAACTTCATCGGCGATCTGGTATCCCATTTGCCGGGCGGCATCATAGCCCCGGTCAAAATCGCGCGGGTGCTGGTCGCCAATTGCGCCGGGCGCGAACATGCATAGTCCGCCCAGCTTGGACTCAACCACTTCGGCAACGAAACCGGGATAGTCGGCCGAGATCAGGTCCGACTGCAGGCAGACGCAGATGGCGTGGGCATGGTTGGTGTAGTAGGTGGCCAGGGGCTGGGCGCTGCCGCGATGGCGCACGTGCATGATGAAGATGTCATCCAGCGGCGGCAGGTTGGGCTCGAGCTCGTCGCGGTGGTGGGGAGTGTACATCATCTTCCCATCCGCGGTTCGGTGCCAACGGATGATGTTGTGGCGGCAACGTCCCTCGCCGAAACCGATTTCGGCATCCTGGAGCTTGAGGTTCGCTTCATATACCGCGCCTGCGATCAGCCGACAGGCGGCGGCCGCATGGTCCGTCTCCTCGTCGGTGATGCCGCCCCACCAGCCCGCGGGCTGGTCGCCGGCGTGCAGCGCGAAGTAGCCGGGGCTGGAGTGAGAGTGCGAGCTTGTCACGCGGACATTGGCCGGCGGGACGTCCGTGTACTTCGCGACGAGCCGCCGGACTTCGTCGACATGTTCGATGGCGATGTAGTTGATGTCCGCCGTCACCAGGGCAACCTTCTGGTCGCCTGACTTGAGCACCATGGCCTTGGCCCGCAGGCGGTCGTGAACGCCGCGAGGCCGGGGCCGATTGGTGCCCATGCCGGTCATCGCCGTATAGGCAGGAGGACTGATGTCCGCGCAGGCGGTTCCAGCTTGCAGCGATGAGTCGGTTGACATGTGTGCCACCTTTCCATGAGGAGGAACGAGAACTACGGTGTTCGATCCTGCTATGGAGCGACAGTATATGGTCCAGGCGGACGCAGGCAATTCGAGCTGTGTGCAAGAAGTTGATCACGAGCCAGTGTTCTGATTGTCCCTTCTCCGATTGCGGATCGGGGACTGCGTGCGACAATACTGTTGTGAGCGAAGCGATGGCTAGCGATGCTGAACTGCATTGTCCGGAGTGCGGGTACGATCTGCGCGCGACGGAGGCCGGGCGCTGCCCGGAATGCGGCAGTGTGTTTGACCGCGAGCTCATGAGCCAGTCGCGGATCGCCTGGGAGCATCGCAAATCAATCGGGCGGGTGCGGGCCTGGTGGCGCACCGTCTGGCAGGCGACGTTCAGAGTGAAGCAGCTTGCCGACTCAATCAGCGCTCCCGTGGATGGCTATGCCGCGCGGCGATTCTGGTTGATCAATGCGCTGTTGGCTTATATGCCGTTTGCCGTGGTGCTGGCATTCTTCGGTGAGCGGTGGCGGGAGAATGCTGCTTCGGGCACAAGCAGTTTAGCGGTGTGGGGAGGAGGTTGGCGGATGGATCTGTTCATGCCTGCTCTTAGCGCATACGCAATCGCCGGGCTTCTTTTTGTCTTCTCAATGGGTTTTATTCTGACGATCACGGCTGGGCAGACCTATTTGCTGCAAGTGGCGCCGTTACCGCGCGAGTCGCAGAACCGGGCTGCGGCGTTGGGCCTCTATGCATCCGGGGCATATATCGGCGCAGCGATCTTCGCTTGTGTGGGCTCGGTGGTGGTTCTGACGATCCTGCTGCCGATGATGGTATCGAGCAACGCCGACGCGGCCTTTGGCGCGGCCGCTGGTGCGCTAGGGGTGCTGTTTTGTAGCACGATTTGGGTCAGCAGTTTGCGCCTGTATCGGCGCGTGACACGGGCCGGGGCATTGCGATCACTTCTGATCGCCATGGCCATTCCCGGTTTGTGGTTGCTGGCCGGCCTGCTTTGGCTGGTTGTCATTCCCTGGTGCGTCGGGCTTCTGACCGTTATCGGGCTGAGTATCTTCGGGTAAGGGGTCTGCTTCAGGCGGTGGCGGGGTAGGGTCTTTCCACGCGGATAGATCGATATATTGATCGTCGCATGGCCGGCCGCGCGTATCCGTGTAGCCATACATGGCGCACAATGGGATGAACGATTCATCCTTCGTCTGCATGATGCCGTCTTCGCCCGCCGAGATAAGAATGGGGCGTCTGCCATCGGCGACGATCATGTATCCAAACGGAGCACCACTCGCGGACATGGGATCGACGGGGACGGCAGGAAGATACGCCGGGACCAGTTCATTCAGAGCGCGGGGATACGTGCCGTGGTCAGCGCGGTATAGGGCAGTGGCGAGCGAGATGGCCGCAACACGCTGATACATACGTCCCCTGAACGAGATTATCTCAAGACGAGAAGATGCGCCTACTCCGAAGAAGCGTATGGCCCATGGTCGCTTCTGAGCATTTCGCAGAGCAGTGGTAGGCAAGCTCTGTTCCCTTATCACCGATCCGCGGGAGTCCTCCATTGCCAGTGCCTGGGCAACAGCCAGCATATGTGCCGGCCGGAGGATGTGGAGGTTGTACGCGTTGATCATGTCCAGGGAGAACACTCCCTCTTCGTACAGAGCGCTGGCATACGACTGTCCGATGACCTCATCGTGCAAGAGTGTCTTGATCAGCGACTGGGCCTGGCCTCTGGATGCAGGACCGGCGAGCATTGACGTCGCCCGATCGTCGGCGGACGAGATCCTTATGTCGGTGGCGATCACGAGGAGCCGATTTGCAGCCACAGCGCGGATGCCGTGGCCAACTAGTTTCGCCATCAGGAACGGGTATTCCGCGGTGGCATCCGAGAGAAACAGCAGGTCACTGATCGTTTCAAGTGCGGCGGCGTCCTCACCACGGAAATGGTAGTATAGCGCGGTATCGCCCAGGACATTGGCGAGTTGTCGGTATTGAGAAAAACGCGGTCCCGCCAGCATCAGGATTGGCCCGGTCGGTGGAAAAGGCCCATGATCCACCTGGCCGATCAGGCGGGCTTGGCGCACCAGAGGGTAGATGCCGGCGTAGGCGGGATAGGCCTTGTTCATCATGGCATGCCACGCGGGCGGATAGGGTAGTTCCTCGCGAAAGGACATGGCGCTGGAAGCGGGAACGTCCACGGTGGGGCTGCTGTTCATTGCCTGGCGCAAGGGAATCAGGGCGTTTTGCCCATCAGGCAGGCGCCGCGTGCACAAATCCTCGCGCGACACCGGCCGGCCGGCGGCGCGCAGTTTGGCGACCTCGCGATCCAGCGTGCGCTGGGCGTACCAGAACCAGAGGCACCAGATACCGGCCAGTAACAACACTGCGGCGGTGCCACCAATCGCAAACCGCTTGAGCCACCAGAAACGTGGGAGATTGGTTGGCTTGGATGCGGCCATGAGCCAGTAGTCTACCTCATGTCATCACCTCGATCACCAGCAACTCATCAGCACGGTTGGGGAAATGGCAAATTGACTCCTCGGATGGGCGTTACTACATTCCCGGTAGCCTCAGGCCCTGTCTGAGAAGCCCATGCCCCACGATGGGTTTTTCAGACAGGGCCTAGTCTCGCAGGAGTCCATCGATGCAGACGCTTCTTGGAACCGTGCTTCGTCCGCAATCCCCCACCGACTGCCAGATCCTCAGCGGGATGACCCTGCGGATCGGCAAGGATGGGCGCATTGCCGAGCTTTCTTCCGCGCATACGGCCGCCAAAGATGTCGTCGGAGGCCAAGATCGATGGATCCTTCCAGGGTTCATCGACGCCCACCTGCATCTGCCGCAATGGGATCGGCGCGGCATCGATGGGCTGAACCTGCACGACTGGCACAAGCGGGTCATTTACCCGGCCGAGGCACGCTTCCGTGATGCCGACTTTGCCGAAAAGCTCGCCGAACAGTTTGTCTCAGGAATGATCGCCAACGGCACCACCACCGCGGTGAGTTTCGGCAGCCCCTTTGCCGCCGCGACGGATCGGGCATTTGCGGTCTTCGCCCGGCGCGGGTTCCGTGCGGTGCACGGCATGGTCCTGAACGATCAGCAGGTGCCTGATGAGATCCGGCAGGATGCGGACAAGGCGATCGATGAGGCGCGGCAACTGGCCGCCCATTGGCATGGCGCTGAGGGTGGCCGGCTCAGTTACGCCTTCAGCCCGCGCAGCCCGATCTGCTGCAGCGAAAAACTGATGCGCGCTGCGGCCGCCCTGTCGCAGATGCTGCGCTGCTACCTGCAGACGAACGTGGCCGAGTCACTGGCCGAAGAGACCGCCATCCGCGATGCCTTCCCGGAAAGCGTTGACGACCTGGAGATCTATGCCGAGATGGGAATGCTCACCTCGCGCACGCTGCTGGGGCACGGCGTTTTCCTCACGCGGCAGCAGCGCGACCAAGTGGCGCGAGCGGGCACAACGCTTGTGCATTGCCCCACCGCCAACCTGTTCATGGAAAGCGGGATGATGGACTACGTGGCGCACCGGTCGGCCGGCATACGCGTGGCACTGGGCAGCAGCATCGCGGCCGGTCCCGATCCGTTTATGCCCCGCGTCGCCATCGAGGCCATCCAGACGGCCAAAGCGCTCAAGGTTCACGCCATCCCGCGGCGGTCCTATCCTGTACCGACGCCGGCCGAGGCCTGGTGGGCGCTGACGCGCGGGGCGGCCGAAGCGCTGGGCATGACCAACCGGATCGGCAACCTCGACGTCGGTTTCGAGGCCGACTGCCTGGTCGTCAAGCCCGAGCCATGGATCGCGCAGCTTCCCCCGCAGCAGCAGGCCTCGGCTCTGCTCTATACGCTGGGGCCGGATCAGATCGAGCACGTGTTCATCGCCGGCAAACGCGTGGGACCACAGTAGGCTCCCCGCTGCCGGCCATTGGCGTTTCGCGATTGGAGTTTTGATTCCGGAGGGGCGGGATTGGGGATCGGGCGGTGTGAGGTCGTCTCTGATGGCTTACCGCCCGATATAGTACTTGCACTATATCGCCTATGTACTATAATGCGTGAGCATGTGGAACGTCCTGGCGACGGATGAGTTCGACACTTGGCTTGGCGAGCAGGTCGGCGATTGCCGCCAGCAGGTCATCCGCGTTGTGACCTTGCTCCGAATATCAGGACCCGCGCTGGGGCGACCCTATGCCGATACGCTGAAGGGGTCGCGATTCGCCAACATGAAGGAGCTTCGGATCAACGCCAGAGGCATGGCCGTACGCATCGCCTTTGCCTTCGATCCACAGCGCAATGCCCTGTTGCTCGTAGCCGGTGACAAACGCGGAGTGAGCGAACAACGATTCTACCGGCAGTTGATCGACAAGGCCGACAGGCTCTACGCAGAGTATCTCACGAGGTGAACTATGAAGACAACTCCCATTGATCAGGTGCTCAGGAAACACTACAGCGACAAGGAGATTGCCGACGCCCACAAGTGGGCAACCAAAGAGGCCCAGCGGATGGCGCTGCGGGAACTGCGCAAAAGCCTCGGTATCACCCAGAAGCAACTTTCGCGGTCTCTGAAGGTCAGTCAGCCGGTTATATCCGATATGGAAAACCGGGCCGACTATCAGCTAACCACCCTGCGCCGAGTTGTCCATGCACTTGGCGGCGAGTTGGATATCATCGCCAGATTCCCCGGCCGGGTTGTCGCACTGCATGTGGCGTGATCACGCTATCGCGCCCTGGATCGCGCAGCTTCCCCCGCAGCAGCAGGCCTCCGCGCTGCTCTATACGCTGGGGCCGGATCAGATCGAGCATGTGTTCATTGCCGGAAAGCGCGTGGGACCGAAGTAACGGCATGGCAGGTGCATGATGGAAAACGCAGTTTGCCTGCCCACCGGTCGAGCCGCCGTACGCTGGCCTCCGCGGGTGCACAAGTCGCAACTCCGCCGGCTGTACGCTTCGATTCCCACAGATCAACTCGACGAGAAACTCGTTGATGATGTGGGGATCTCGCTCTACATGCGCTGCCAGGCAATCATCACTATCTCCAAGGCGCGCCAGGGCCAGGTGCTCTGCCCGGTGTGCAACCGCGCCGGCAGGGAGCAGTTCATCAGCCGCCGTGGCCACGCGCGCGAGGAGCTTATCCACTGTCCGCAATGCGGCTGGGAGATCACCTGGGCCGACTATCAGCGCACATTCCAGAAGAAGCAGTTCAACGAAGGCGGCGCTGGCGAGGGCTTTCGCCGCTACCTCGAACACTACCCAAAGTGCCGCACCCCGTGGGAGAAGATGCTCGCCATTGACCTGCTCATCCATGAGTTCCACTATTCACTGCGCAGCGAGCCGGACCGGCCGACCCGGGCAGCCTGCGTGAATCTGATCGAGGGAAGACTGGCGGATGTGGTGAGGTGCCTGAATGAGATCTCTGGTGTCACCGGCGAACATCCAGAGCTTACCGAGCGCCATCGGGCCTGGAAGGCGAAGTGCATCGCGGCCGGCAATTGGCACCCGAAGTAGGGGAGGGTGTGGTATACTCTGTCCATGGTCTCTGAACGTGACAATGTGACACCTGCCATCGCGCCATGCAGCATGGACGATGTGATCGAGTTGTATGCGCGAGATGTGGACTGTTCGCTTCTGCGCGCGAACCTTCGTCGGACTGTGGATCAGCGGCTCGCCCAAGCCGAGGAGATGTTCGCACTAAGAGCCGAACTGCAGAACGCGGTGCGGCGCGCGGAGGCGAAGGCAAATGCAGACACGTGAACTGTTGGCCACATTGAGCCGGGGAAATGTTGAATTCATCATCGTGGGCGGCATTGCGGCCATCGCCCACGGAAGCGCCAGATTCACCCAGGACCTGGATATATCGTACCGCCGAACACCGGACAACCTGCGCAAACTGGCCCAAACGTTGGCGCCAATGAAGCCCTATCTGCGCGGCGTACCACCAGGGTTGCCATTCAAACTCGATCCCCAGACGCTTGAGAGCGGGCTAAACTTCACGCTGACCACTACGATGGGCGATCTTGACCTTCTTGGCGAGATTACCGGCGCTGGCACCTACGACGAGATCCTGCCTGAGTCAATTGAGGTCGAAGTGATGGGTGAAAAGGTGCGGATTGTATCGCTGGATTGCCTGATTCGCATGAAAAAGGCGGCAGGGCGCATCAAGGACATTGATGCATTGGCGGAACTTCAGAAACTCGCCGCGGAGAAAACGCGGCTGCGCGAAGAGCGCCACGCCACATAGCACCGGCCGACGCAATGCATTTCGAACCGCGCGCCATTGCCCGTGTTGGCCTTCCTCGGCTATCTTTCCAGCACCATCAAAGAAGGAGATCACATGGCGTTTAACGGGCTTGGAATGAATCTCGGCAATCTTTCGCGTCTTTCCTCGGCGTTGACCCGCTCAATCAGTGCGGAGAACTTTACGGGCGAAAAAGGCAAGGCAGGTATGGCCACCGAAGGCACCGGCGCCAATTGCGCCCGTGAGCTTGGCCGCGGATGGAAGATTAGCCCCTCCGTGCACATCAAAGCCGGGGAAACCTTTACGCTCTGCGACATCCAGGATTCGGGCGCTATCCAGCATATCTGGATGACGCCGGCCTGCTGGAAGAATCAGGTCCAGGCCGGCCGCCACAGCATCATTCGCATCTACTGGGATGGCCAGGAGCAGCCTTCGGTGGAATGCCCCGTCGGCGATTTCTTCGCCAGCGCCTTTGCCAGTGTGCAGACGTATCGGCAAGTCAATTCGCTGCCGGTCTGCGTGAATCCGGGTTCTGCCTATAACTGTTACTGGGAAATGCCCTTCCGCAAGCGTTGCCGGATCACCATGCAGAACATCGGCATGGAAGATCTGACCCTCTATTACCAGATCGACTACACGCTGACGCAGGTGCCGGAAGAGTGCGCGTACTTCCACGCACAGTTCCGCCGGACCAACCCCCTTCCGTATAAAGAGGTCTATACGATCCTCGATGGCGTGAAGGGCGAGGGCCACTACGTCGGCACCTACATGGCCTGGGGTGTGAACAACAATGGCTGGTGGGGTGAGGGCGAGATCAAGTTCTTCATGGACGGTGATACCGAGTTCCCCACTATCTGCGGCACGGGCACCGAAGACTATTTCTGCGGCTCGTACAACTTCGAGAATAGAGAGACCAAGCAGTACCAGGAGTTCACGACACCCTATGCCGGTCTGGCACACGTCGTGAAAGGTGACGGAGTATACCAGTCACAGCAGCGCTTCAGCCTGTACCGCTGGCACATCATGGACCCCATCCGCTTCGCCAAAGATTTGCGGGTGACGATCCAGGCCTTGGGCTGGCGCCAGGGCGGCCGCTACCTGCCAATGCAGGATGACATCGCCTCGGTGGCATTCTGGTATCAGACCCTCCCTGCCGCCCCGTTTCCACAACTGCCGGATCGGGATTATCTGGAGATCATCTAAACAAGCAGGCTCTGCCCGCTTAGCAGGCGGTAACAATGGCACTCCATGGCGGCGCAAAATGCGCCGGATTACCGGTATGCGCTTCCGAGGGGCGTGATACAATGCGCGTCATAAGCCCGCGACCCGCTTAGCGCATGTAACATTGAGCCCTTGTGGCTACACATTGACGTACATAAGCGTGGCCGCGGCTTTTTTGTTTTGCCTAGAGCCTGGGATACATCCCCTCTGCCACTTCCTCCAGCGCCGCCCGGTTCCGTACGCCGATTGCCCCTCCCTCTTCCGTCTCGATCACCTCACCATCGATCAACTGCCGCAGGCAGCGCGACAAGGTTTCGCTGGTCAGATTCAGATGGCTGGCCAGATGCTTCTTGAACGATGGCAGGTTGATCGTCTGCCCCTGCTGCTCCGAGAGGTTCAGCAGATGCCGCGCCACCCGCGAAATCGCATCGCGAAGCACGATATCCTCCAGCAGGTGCACAAACTGTTTGACCCGCATCGCCATCCCGCCCAGTAGCTGTAGACACAACTGGTGGTCTTCCTGCAGCGCCCGCCGGAAGGCGTCGTTAGGCAGCAGGATCGTCGTGGTATCTTCGATCGCTTCGACAAACGCCGGACTGTTCATCCCCAGGATCGATGCCACTTCCAGGAATGTCTCGCGCTTTCCGGCCAGATGCAGCACATGCTCCTTGCCATTGGGCGAGAGCTTGTAGATGCGCACCAACCCTTCGCCGATCACATAGACTCCCGGGCATTCCTGCCCGTCATCGGCAATCCGCTGCCCCTTCACGAACTGCTTCGGCTGCACCATGCGCAGCAGTCGCTCGCGGCTGGGACCCTGCACGCGGGCAAACAACGGGCACGTTGCCAGAATCTCTTCGCTGGTCATATCCGCTTCACCGTACTTCCCCGCCAATGTCTTGCCAAGCGTGCGCTGAAGCGCCATGTCCGATGGGCATGTGAGAAGCGGCGATGAAGCCAGCGGCATGCGTGCGAAGTTACTCGGGATTCCAGGCGTGATCAGGGATATCCCATTCCTCCCACTCGTTGAACTGCTCCGCGAATGCACCTGGCTCTTCGTCAAACCGAGCCTTGCACTTGACGGAGCAAAAGCAGAACGTGTGTTTCAGGTGTTCGGTAGTCAACCCAAACTGCATCGCGTTCTGCTCGTCAATCCTGGTGCCGCACACGGGATCCTTGGCCATACTCACCTCTCTTCGCTAAAGAGCGAAGCAGGCGGTACATCCTCCTTTTGGCTTGCCCCTTTCCTTTCCGCCAAACCGTCAGAGGCTGTCTCCCCGCTTGAATTGCTCGCAGTTCCATTGTTGCAGGCCTCGGTACGATTTGGCAACCCCCACTTCGGTTGGATTTCGGGGCTCGCGGACGGAGATGATGCCGATATCCTATGCCAGCTGGGCATAGCGTATGCCAAAGCTGAGCTCGCCTGCTACCGGCCGCCGGTGCCCTGACGTAGGATGTTCATCATGATCACCATTCGCAGCATTAGGCCGATCATTACGGCCCCGCAAAAGATCAACCTCGTGGTCGTGAAGGTTGAGACCTCGGAGCCGGGGCTCTATGGCCTGGGGTGCGCCACCTTCACGCAGCGGTATGAAGCGGTCGCGACAGCAGTGCGCGATCATCTTGCGCCGCTGATGGTCGGCCGGGATGTGCAGCGGGTCGAGGAGAACTGGCAACTGATGTACCAGCACAGCTACTGGCGCAACGGCCCGGTGCTGAACAACGCCATCGCCGGCATCGATATCGCTCTCTGGGATATCAAGGCCAAGCTGGCGAATATGCCGCTGTATCAGCTCCTGGGCGGCAAGGTGCGCGAAGGGGCGGCCGTTTACCTTCACGCCCAGGGATGCGACAACAAAGAGCTGGAGGATCGGGCCCGGTTCTTCCTCTCCCAGGGGGTGAACCATATCCGCATCCAATGCGGCAAGTTTGCCTATGGTGGGATGGAATACGATGGCATCCGCCCCGATGGAGCGCTGCCCGGCGCATACTACAACCCGCGCAGCTATATGCGTGAGAACCTGGCCGCGATGGAGCACATCCGAAACATCTTTGGCGATAAGGTTGAGCTCCTGCACGATGTACACGAGCGGCTATCCTGCGCCCAGGCGGTCGATTTCGCCAAACAATGTGAGAAACTTCGCATGTTCTTCCTGGAGGATGCCCTGGCGCCGGAGGATATCGAATGGTTCGCCAATATCCGCCAGGCATGCACGACGCCGATCGCCATGGGCGAACTATTCAATCACCCGCGCGAATGGACCCCGCTGATCACCGGCCGGCTGATCGACTTCATGCGCATGCATATCACGCAGATGGGCGGGCTCACGCCCGCGCGAAAGGTCGCCGCTCTGGGTGAACTGCATGGTGTGAGGACCGCCTGGCACGGCCCGGGCGATGTCTCGCCGGTGGGACACATGCTCAACGTGCACCTGGACCTGGTCGCGCCGAACTTCGGCATCCAGGAGTTCAGCCCCAACTATCACTGGGACCCCAAGCAGAAGCTCGGCATGGCGCCCGAACTTCAGGAAGTGTTCGCCGGCTGCCCGGAACTGCGCAATGGATACCTGTACGCCAACGAGAAGCCGGGGCTGGGCGTTGATCTGGACGAGAAGGCGGCCGCCCGTTATCCCGGCATCCGCCAGGTTGACCAGTGGACGCAAGCGCGGGTGCCCGATGGCAGCCTGCACCGCCCATAGAGGCGCGATATGCCCGAACTGCCCGACATAGAACTCTATCTGCATGCCCTCCGCCCGCGCGTGGTCGGCCAACGCCTGGCCCGTCTCGACATCATCAGCCCATTCGTCCTGCACACCTTCGACCCACCCTCCGAAGCTGTCGATGGCAAGGCCATCATCGGCGTAAGCCGAATGGGCAAACGATTCATCTTCGAGCTCGAAGATGAGCTGTGCATGGTCGTGCACCTGATGATTGCCGGCCGCTGGCGCTGGCTGGAGAAGCCCGGCGCGAAGTGGCCAGGCAAGATCACCATGGCAGGCTTCGTGTTCGAGAATGGCAGACTTGCCCTCGTCGAGTCCAGCACTCAGAAACGCGCCAGCATCCACATTGTGCGGGGGCGCGAAGCTGTGATGGCGATGGACCCGGGAGGGCTGGATGTCATGGCCTGCACGTCCGAGGCGTTCGCCACGCAGTTGCGCAGCGAGAACCACACGGTGAAACGGTCGCTGACTGATCCGCGACAGTTTGATGGCATTGGTAATGCCTACTCGGATGAGATCCTGCACGCTGCAGGGCTCTCGCCGCTGAAATGGACGACGAAGCTGAGTGAGGAGGAGATAGCTCGGCTGCATGCTGCGTGTCGTGATGTGCTGGGCAGTTGGATGCAGAAGCTCATTGGCGAGTTTGGGACGAAGTTTCCCGGAGCAGGAGATGTGACGGCATTTCGGCCGGATTTTGCCGTGCATGGAAAGTTCGGCCAGCCCTGTCCGGTTTGCGGAGCAAAGGTTCAACGGATTCGCTACGCGGAGAATGAGACGAATTACTGTCCGAGGTGCCAGACCGAGGGTGTGGTGCTGGCGGATCGGTCGCTATCGCGGCTGCTTAAGGATGACTGGCCGCGGGAAGCGGAGTAGTTATTGCCTTTCGCCTTTCTCGCCGGATGAGGATGGCGGCGATAATGGCAGCGAGCGCGCCGCCAATGTAGCCGCCCAGATGCATGCCATAGACGGCCATGAAGCGATATGGCCGCCAGATATTGTCGCGGATAAGCAAGGCGAAGTAGTCATTGAGCCAGGTTAAGCAGCCAAGGTAGCCGATGATTCCAAGGATGGCAGCGCAGGCGGCCGGTAGAATGATCATGATGGGCAGAAGGCGATAGACACGGGCAAATGGCAGCGGCGGCAGGTCCTTCCTGGGATTGTTGGCGAAGAGGAGGATTACCCCGATGATCAGGCCGGCCGACCATGTGGCTTTCATGCCCACCTTGACGGCCTCCCAGCGCATGGCGGACTCCGTGGGCGTATCCGTGCGAAGGGTTTCGGCTACGCCCTTGCCATAGAGGAAGTACTCGCGCGAGATCGTTACGGTAAGCTGGTCGTTGATGATGCCGTACATGAGAGCGACGCCCACACAGGCGACGAGCAGGAGATACTCGCGCCAGCGGCGGGCCTCGCGGCCGTTGCGGCGGAGATCCAAAATCGCGAGCCACGCGAAGATTGCCACGCCCAGGCCGATGCGCACCAAGAGCCCACCATCGCTGTGAATCAGCCAGGAGAAGAAGGCGGTCATGGTAAGGGCAGATTACTGCACAAACCGTCAATTGCGAAAACAAATCGCTACAGCTTCTCCACGCTGATGAACGCCTGCATCAGATGAGACTGACCCGGCGTCAGGGTTATCTGGTCGTCGGCGGCATTGGCGGTTTCAACGCAGAGCATGCCAGGCCATTCATCATCGCCGAAATCTGGCATCGCCTTGGACTTGGCAATCCAAGGGTTCCAGACAACGGTCGACTTTGAGCCGAACTTGGCGATGGTGATGCGCCGGCGCATGGCGGGAGAGGGATCGTCAATGGTCGTGGTGGCGGTGGTCTTGACGTAGTGCCGATCAGTTTCGGCGGTGAAGCGGATGGGATCTTCCTGCTGTGTCAGACGCTGCATATCTGGCGCCTTGTCGATGTACTGCACGCCTTTGAGGCCGCTGACGCTGACCTGCTTGATGTCGCCCACGACAAAATACGTGTGCAGCGCCTCATCGAACGTAAAGGTGCGGCTGTCGGTGTTCTTCATCGTCAGGCTCATCGAGAGTTCCTTGCCGATGCGGATGCGATGTTCGATGGTGAAGTTGTAGGGCCAGTACTTGCGCGACAGGTCGCTCTGGAGAAGCTGTAGCGCGATCTCGACATCGCCGTGGGGCAGTGTGGAGATGGATTGCACACTCCAGCTTTGCAGGCGGAAGATGCCATGGCCGGGCGCGGAGGAGTCATCTTTTTTAGCGCCAAACCACGGTCCGCACACCGGCACGCCGCCGCGAATCGGTTTGCCGGCCGCGAAGTTACTGCTCTTGCTCATGAACAGGACCGGGTCATGCCCCTGGGGCCGGAAGTGCGTAATGTGCGAGCCGTGCAGATAGATGTCGGCTTCCGCCAGCGGCGTGCGCACCTGCAACATCGGCAGCCCGCCGTTGCCATCAACCAACTTGACCGGTCCAGAACTGTACTTCGAACGAACTTCATCCAATGTCATGAGCATCTCCTTCAACGCTTCCCCCGATACTCACCTGCCGCATGCCACTTCGTCAAGCGGAGCACAGAACTGTGATCCGCAGATTCGCGGAGATCTCCGCAGATTGGGGAAGGAGTAAGAGGGTACAGAAGATTGGCCACGAGAAAGCACATAAGGCGCAAGACAACCATCCGGTTTGTGCCTTTTGCGCCTTTTCGTGGCAAGTTTTGTTCCGCATGACGTTTGACGGCCGATGACCTGGATGTCGCGGTTCGCCGGTCTTTCTTGTGCGCGGCATGATAGCCCAACGGATCACCGACGAGATTGGGACTGCTTTTTCGCCGCTGGATCTACGGTTGATCCGCTGAGGGACGAGTGGCCGCGCCGATTGGGAATGCCCGTTTGAGCCAGTCCTGCACTTCCATTTCAGTGCCATCGGCGAACTTGACGGTGTAGGCCGTGCCGTGGAGCGATGAGTCGGATGCGATACTTGCGATAAAGTCGCTGGCTGGCCTGGTAAGCGAGAATCCCTCCAGCACGGCCTTCCCCTGCAAGTGCGCGGAGAATTGAGAGCCGCTCAAGTTGGTGCGGTGGCCACCGGGGCGAAGAAAGATCGCATCAGATGCCTCGATGTACTTGAGCACATCCACAGCACCGGCGCCGGCCGCGTTCGCTACGACAGGAACCTTCTCGCCGGTGGCCAAGGTGGTTGCCGCCGGAGTGGCGGCCGGCGCAGCTCTCGACTCACCCAAGGTCAGCTCGTGAGCAAACAGAACCGTGTTGAGCCACGTAGCAGCGGAAACGCGCGTCTTTCCATCGCCCAGCAGAATCTCGTAGGTTTCCCCCGAGACAGACGACTTCGTCGCGCACAGGTCGATAAACTGCGCAGCACTCGTGACATTGCCACCAGCAGTTTCCCATTTCGCACGCAAATGGTCGGCCGCCTTCTGCCCATCGTACTGCACACCGTTGCGAATAAATGTCACCTTCGATTCCCCGACCGCCCGAAGCAGAAACTCAATCTTCGCTTTCTCGGCGGCCGGGCCGGCAAGGGAATCAGCGACAGCCGCGAAGGTTACACATAATGACAGCGTCAGACAGACGATACCCAGGACGTAACGACGCATGGCATGGCTCTCCCTGCAAACGCATTCTTGTCGCGTTGATCAACTGAGGACTTCATGACTTTGAACACGACAGAGCCTAGTCCGAAACGGCAAATCCGGCCACGGGAAACATAGCACCGGAAGCCAGGAATCATTCATCTGCCTGCTTGGCCGATGCGCTGCAGGTCGTCCTACTTGCCTGTCCTTCCCATCGAGCGAAGCAGGCATAGCATCCCCGCCGCCGGGATCAGCAACACCAGCGCGGGCTCGGGGATGGACGTGAAGGTAAAGCTGCCGATCACCACCTCCTGCGAGGTCAGGTTGCCCGCCGCCGAAGCGGCACCACCGTAGAGCCACAGATTCATGTGCACCCGTTCGCTGCCGGGCGTGGGGATATCGCTGCCCATTGCCGAGGTGTATTCGTACGACCCAATCGTCGCGGCCGACCCTACCGCCGGCGGAACAAGCGAGGTCCCCTGATAGTTCTGCCAGAAGATCCGATCGGGTTGCCATTCAAAATAGCAGGTCACAGTCCCCAGACCGGCGCCCTGGGTAAAGCGGTGGATATTGTTGCCGCCAGCGCGATCGTAGGGCTGGGTCACAAACTGCTGATTCCAGGAGTTGCTGGCGTTTCCCCAGCGACTGGATTCGATGTCGATCTCGTGCGTATCGTCTGCGTACGTGAACAATCCCAGCACCGCCTGCGGATGCAGTTGCGTGGTGTCGGCGGCCACCTGAAACATGTACCGGCCGTATCCCAGTGAAGCAGGCAGGTAAACCTCCGCACAGGTCCAATCTGAACTGGCATCCCTGGCAATCTGCAGATGCAGTCCGGCGGAGTCCGTCCAGACGTTCTGCGGCGAGAAGGTGTTGGGCCCGGGCCCGGAATTCGCCTGATCACGCACGGTCCAAGTCCGGCCGGAGAAGTCGATCGTCGCCGCGTGAAGCAACGACCCCACAGCCAACATTGCGGTCAGGGCAAACCAGCGTGGCATTGTCATATGAGCGCTCCCATCGGCTTCCACACTGCATGACTTTACACTCCCTGGGCCGTTGCACGCAATGGTTTCACGACTATGCTGCAACGGCTACAGAAGCAACCGGTTCGTGATCGGTAGTATGCACAGCTAAGGAGAAAAGAGTATGCGAGTGTTGTTCATCGGTGGCACGGGAAACATCAGTACGGCGGTCAGCCACCTGGCGATTGCCAATGGGATTGAGCTGTATCACCTGAACCGCGGGCAGCGGAAGGTGGAGATCGCGGGGGTAAAGTCGATCCGGGCGGACATCCATGATGCGGCCGCGGCGGCCAAAGCATTGGAGGGGATGCGGTGGGACTGCGTGGCGAACTACATCGCGTACAAGGTCGAGGATATCGAGGCGGATCTGAACCTGTTCCGCGGGAAGACGCAGCAGTACATCTTCATCAGCTCGGCCAGTGCGTACCAGAAGCCGCCAACGCATCCGATCATCACCGAGTCGACTCCGCTGTATAACCCGGTCTGGGAGTACTCGCGGAACAAGATCGCCTGCGAAGAGCGGCTGAACAAGGCGTATCGCGAGGAGGATTTCCCGATCACGATCGTCCGGCCGAGCTTGACATATGACTGCGCCATCCCCCTGCCGATTGCGGGATGGGACAACTACACGATTGTTGACCGAATGAAGCGCGGAATGGCGATTCCGGTGCATGGTGATGGGTCTTCGCTGTGGACAACCACGCACTCGGAGGATTTCGCCAAGGGATTTGTCGGGCTGATCGGAAACCAGCAGGCGACCGGGAACGCGTTCCATATCACCAGCGATGAAATCCTGACGTGGAACCAGCACTATGAGGCGGTGGCGGCGGCCGTTGGGGTAAAGCCGAACCTCGTGCATATCCCTTCGGAGACGATCGCGGATATCTGCGATAGGCTTGGGCAATCGCGCGTGCGCGGGAGCCTGCTGGGGGATAAGTCGTGGAGCTGCGTATTCGACAACACCAAGATCAAGAGGTTTGTGCCGGGATACCAGGCGACGATCAGCCTCGCCGAGGGAATGCGACGGACGATGGCGTGGTTCCACGCCGATCCGGCACGCTGCAAGGTGACGCCGGAGAAGGATGACATTATCGCGCAGATCCTCAAGGCGTGGCAGGAGAGGTAGCGGAGGATCGACATTGGCGTGGAGAGAATCGCATGAGGTGAAGGCGAAGGAATTGAGCCTTCGCTTTCTTCCTGTTCACCACCTGATGCACCTGTGCTTACCCCTGAGTTTGCCGCCTACCTGAAATCTGCGATAATCCCCTGCGCTTTCGCTCAAAGCGAGCATATTGGAGCCGAATTGTCACAACCTGCGGGAAAATCGGGAAGTTACGATGTTGCCAGGCCCGGCGGCAAGTGCATTCTCACGGGCAAGGACATCCTTCCGGGCGAGAAGTTCATGGCCGCCGTCAAGGAGACGGCCATTGCCCTGGAGCGAGCTGATGTATGCCTTGATGCCTGGAAGGACTACCCGCGCGAGGGTCTGCTGGCCTTCTGGCAGACCACCATGCCCCAGCCCAATGCCAGAAAGAAGATATTCGTCGACGATGAAGTGCTCCGACAGATCTTCGAGAAACTCGCCGACACCGAAGAGCCTGCCAAACTGAATTTCCGTTTTGTCCTGGGCCTGATCCTGATGCGCAAGCGCATCATCGTTTACGAAGGCACCCGCTACGAGAACGGCAAGGAACTCTGGAGCGTGCGCTACCGGGGAAAAGATGACCAGGTCGACCTGCTCAACCCACAGCTCGACGAGCAGAAGATCGTCGAAGTGACGCAACACCTCGGGGAGATCCTGAATGAAGAGGCCTAGCTGGTTTGCCATAATCGCTTTCGCACTTGCATACGCATTGTCCGGGTGCCAGACGCAGCCGTCGGGCCCGGGCACTGGCGGCCTTTCTGCCCTCTCCCGCGAGCAACTCGTCGAGAAGATCAACGCCAACAACCAGCGGATCCCCACGCTCTGGGCACGGATCAACCTTCGCGCCGACATCCGTAACCCCGACACCGGCAAGCGGACCACGGTCTATGCTGACCACGGCTACCTCTTCTACCGCGCCCCCGGGGAACTGCGCCTGCGAGCCGACAAGGATGTCGCGGGTCTGCTGCTTGATCTTGGAATCAATACACAGCGCTACTGGGTGATCGCCCCTGAGCCCGGTCCGGACACGATGTGGTGGGGCAACGTCCAGGCCGAGCCGCAACGCTCCGAGATTCCGCTCCGGCCGCAGGACATGCTGGAGATCCTGGCGATCCGGCCGATCGACGTCGCCGGGCCTGACGCCCCCAAGCTTCAGTACAGCCAGAAAGATAAGGCCTACATGCTCATCTGGTATCGCCAGGTGGCCGGCCGGTATTTTGTGTCCCGCGAGATCTTCTACGATCCCGACACACTGCTTCCCAAAACTGTGCTGCTATTCGCGGCCGACGGCAGTTTGGCCCTGCGCGCCAATCTCACCGACCATGGCCAGGTCGATTCGCCGACCAAACCCGAACCTCGGATGGCGCGAGAGTACGAACTGCTGCTCCCTGAAAGCCGATCCCGGGCCGAACTGCGGCTGTTGAATATGACAATCTCCCGCGAAAGCGTCCCCAATGACGCCAGCTTCCGATTCCCCGAGAAACGGTCTGTCGCAAAGGAAAAGCAGATTGATGCCCATGTTCCGAAGTAGCTGTGTTCTCCTGCTGTTGATGGCGCTGGGCCCGATGCTTGCCATCGCGGCCGACCCTGTCGTTGCCGGCGTCCAGATCGAAGGCGCTTCCGATACCGGCAACGCCTGGTTCGCCAGAACCGTTATCACCCCCGATGGCAAGGAGACCCTCATCTATGAGCGAGAGGAGGGCCTCCGCGACTGGCATTTAACCACCTCCATTGCCCAACCCATTACTCAACTCACGCACTATGGCAGCCAGCTTGTCGCGATGCTGCCTGATGGGCAGTGGCTCTTCGTGGGTGAGAGCAGCGGGCAATCGCTGCCTGCCCGAAATCGACTGATCGCGATCGCCGGCGATGCTTCGACCTTGTGGGCCGTGGGCGAGCGAACAGCCAATCCCAGCACCAGTCCGACTACTTCCACTACCGGCGCGACCACCGCCCCTGGCACCCGACCGGCGACTACCCAAGTGACCGAACCTGTCGGCTTGTCAGTCTTTCAGTTCACCGCCGGCAAGTGGAAACGCCTGGGGGCCCTGCCGCAGACGGTCGCACCTGCCAGCGTCGCTTTGGGCTTGTCCACATCCCGGCCCGTCGTTGCGTTTGCCGAAGGCGGCATCGTCTCGGTGCTGCGGCTGGGCGCCGACGACAAATGGGCAGATCTTGGCCAGCAACCTGCGGGTGATCTGCTGCCGCGCAAGGTGATCGCCGACAGCGGCCACCTGTTCGTTTGGCTTACCGGCAGTGCCGGGCCGGATCGCCTGCTGGTGCGCTCCGATCATTGGCTTGATCCAGTCACTCTCAAGCGCGAGGCCGATATCCGTTCTCTGGGTCTCGCGGGCGGAATGCTTCGCTACGTCTATTCCGATGGCCATTCCGTCCACCAGCACAGCATCAACACCCGGACGCTGCAGGCCGATCGCAGCGATGAAGAGATCGCCACGCCCGATGCCTCCAGACTCCAGCGCATCTGGGGATTTCTCGACTGGGCGATGATCGGCCTGGTTGGTCTGGTGGTCTTGCACACCTACCGCCAGCGCGATCAGTACCGCCAACTCTCCCCCGACTGGAAGAAGGTTGAGCTCGCGCCCTTCGGCCGGCGCATCTTCGCCGGCATGATCGACCTTGTGCCCCTGCTCGCGGCGGCTGTATACGCCAGGCTCTACATCGCACATGTTGGGTCTCCGCCTGACCTGCTGCTGGTTCCGCAGGCATTTGAGCTGCTCGTCTGGGCATCCGGGATTTACCTGGCCCACACCACGATGATCGAGTCCCTCGCCGGCCGGAGTCTGGGCAAGATGATCGCCCGGCTACAGGTGGTCCGTCTCGACGGTGGCAAGCCCCACATGGGGGCACTGGCCATCCGCAACCTCCTCCGCTGCGTTGACCTGGTCCTGCTGTTCACTCCGATCTTCATGTTCTATCTTCCGCTGCGTCAGCGGGTGGGAGATATGGCCGCCAGCACAATTGTGGTCGCCAAACGCGAAGAAGACTCCACGCATCCAACTGATTGAGCACCTTCGGTGCCGGTTCAGACGACATTGAGGCCCCCATGAGCACACAGGATCTGCGAGAGTGGTACTTGCGGCGGATCGTCAAGAACGTGCCGCACATCCTGAACTGTTTTGAACCCGGCGCTGGTGTCTTTCGCGTCGAGAGCGGCCACGACCATCTCTACCGGCACTGTCTGCGGCCGCTGGCGTACCTGTACAAGAACCCGTTCGAGGGCAACCGCTTTCACGGCGATGCCTCCGTACTGGACAAGATCATCCGCCAGGGCGACGTAATCTGCGGTGCCGGCGAGGCCGGCGACGATCGCCAGCACGGCTCGATGGGAGTTGAGTGGATCCCCTACAACATCATGGAGTGCATCGAGTGGCTCGGATCGGAGCTGGGCCCCGCGCGGCGTGCCAAGTGGCTCGAGGCTCTCTCCGGGCATCTCGATGAGATGCGGCTGATCAACAACTATATCTCTACCGCGCCCAACCACTTCATCTGGCGGGCAGCGCTGCTCTACCGTGCGGGCCAGTTGTTTGATCATCCCGCCTGGCGCCAGTCTGGGGAGATGTGGGCCCGCCAGGTGTGCCGGATGCAGACGTCCGATGGCTATTGGGATGAGCCGCTCCGCGGCCACGGTCCTTCGACCAGCTACCAACGTACGCTGCTGCACGGACTGGACCTGTACTATCGCTTCAGCGGGGACGAGGAGGTCCGCAGCGCCCTGGACAAGGGGATCGATTTCGCCGTCCGGTCGGCGTATCCGGATGGTACGCCGATCGAGACCTTCGACGGCCGGCAGCCGTATCTGGCGGCATTTGCCGCCGGCATGGCGGCCAACGCCCTGTCGCGCACGCCCCAGGGACGCCGCCTGATTCGCTGCCAGATCGAGCGGCTTGACGAACTGGGCGTGACGGATGCCGAGCGGCCCTGCGGCTTCGCGGTCCACTGGTATCTGTTCGCGACAACCGACTTTATGCTGGATTGCTATCGCTTCATGGAGGATGGGCCGGAAGAGCCGCTTCCGCAGGCGGGCCAGCGCTTCGCCGATGCCTTTGCCTTTGGCGGCCAGGACGGTGTCGGCGGCGGAGCGATCGTCAGGTACAAGCCCTGGATGGTGGCGCTTTGCGCAGCCGAGTCGGACATCCCGCGCATCAGCAGTAACATCTATATCAGCGAGCGCCAGAGCGGCTGGAGCATCTACCACGACCGGGTGGGCTTGATCGCCGGCGGTGGCAACCGGATGCGCAATCACGTCCCCTTTGCCAATGCCATCGTGCTGACGGGTTGGAAGGACGTGGCGTGCGTCGGTGGCGTGTTCGCGGATGAATTCATTGGACCCGCCCAGGGTCTGCCCGGCAGCAATCCCGCTATCACCGAGGCGAACGACCCGGTTAAGGGCTGCTACTATCCGATCCGTCGGCGGGTCGAGATGACCGCGGAGGGGGCGGCACTGCACCTGGATTACCTGCACGGACGGGTTCGCTTCGATCTGCGCGTTGAGGCGGATGACCGACTGGCGATCGATTACCAGGTCGATGCGTGCGATACGCGAACGATCCTGCTGCAGGCGCCGATCCCGCTTTTCTGGCCGGGACACTTCACGCTCGATGACCGTCCGCTGAAGGTTGATGACCTCGAAACCATCCGCACGCTGCCGGTTCGACAAGCCTTGGCGCTGCGAGCCCGCGGCTGCCAGGTGACTTATGAGCCGGCCAGCGAGGCGCCGGCCCGGTTTACCTTTGCGCTCGAGCCGATCAAGAACTGGCGCTTCGCGAAGATGAATTACGTGCCGGATGTGCGCTATCAGCCACTCTACACGGTTGGCGTGCTGTCGCGCGAATTGCGCGAACCACAGGCCCGCGGCCGATTACTTACCATTACCGTCCGGGCTGCCGAATGAGGGGAGCATCACTACGAGGCGAACGATGATAAGAACCTCCGTTTCAATCCTTGCCGGGCCGGTGATGCTGTTCCTGATGTGCAATGCCGGCGGCTGCAAGAAGCCATACACGTACAACGTGCAGGTGATCAACGCCACCTGGGGCGATCTCAGGAGCGTGAAGCTGGACTGGGGTAAGGGCAATGAGGCAATCGGCGACATCAACTCACGCAAAGAGCAGGTTCTGGGGCCCTGGTTCACCCGGCCGCCCGAAACGGTCACGCTGACGTGGGTGGATGACGGCAAGGAAAGGACCGCTTCGGCCAACGTTCCCGTTCCGCCGGCAAGTTTCGACGGCACGTACTTCATCCTCGTGAAGGACGATGATATGAGCGTGCACATGGCCGCTCTGGGAGACAAACAGACCTACCAGCGTTTGCGCGCGCAGGTGCCGGGGCCGCCACCGTTGTAGTGTGCGTAACAGATCAGGTGAGGCGAACCCCGGCACTACTGAGTTTCTTCTGAAGGTCGCGGATATCGACCTTGTAGAGCGGCACATTGCGCTTCGCGGCAATGGCGGTGGCCTGGCCGGCGGCTTGTCCCATCGCGAAACAGGCAGGCATGACACGGACGCTGCCGTGCATCTCGCGGTCGGCGGATAGGCAGCGGCCGGCGACGGCGAGGTTGTCGAGTGTCCTGGGCAGCAGGCAGGAGAAAGGGATACCGTAGGTTTTGCCAGGCGCCATGACCAGGTGGTCGAAATCGTTCTGGAATTTCCGGATGTCTTTCCTGCTGGGCGTGGCGTTGTGGACGTCGATGGGATAGTCGTAGCAGGCGATGTCGTCGGCGTGGTGACGGGCGTTCTTGAAGTCGTCGATGGTAAGTCGCCCCCGGCCTTCGATGCGGCGACTCTCGCGGACGCCAGCGAGCGAGGCGGTGGCGACGATGCGGGCGTTTTTCATTCCGGGGATGTTCTTGCGGGCGTAGTCGATGTAGGAGTGTGCCATCTTGCGGCCGGCCAGGACAGCGCGGGAGAGATCTCGCGCATCGCAGGCGTCGACCTCGAAGATGTGCGCGAAGTTGACGCCAACGGAACAGGGCGTCACTTCGAAAGGGTAAACTCCGCGGTACTCGGCCTTGGGAATGGCCGGGATGGCCCCGGATTCCTGGAGATGGAGCCACCAGCCGACGCGGTCGCTGCCGATGGACTTGATGAATTCACGATAGACGGGCAGGTCGATGCCGGTGGCGGTGTAGCAGACGCCGACGGGTTGCGTGCGTCCGTTCGAGTCGCCCTTTTCGAAGGGAACGCCGGCGGCCGCGGCGACGTCCGCATCGCCGGTGGCATCGATGAACATTTTGGCGGCGACAGCCTGCCGGCCAGACTTGTTCTGCAGGATGACGTGGCTCACCCGGCGGCCGCGTTTTCTGACCCCGGCGAACTGGGTGAAGAACAGCACCTTGGCACCGGCTTGGGCGACCATCTGGTCGAAAACGAACTTGAGCTTTTCGAGATCGATGGGAATCCAGGCCATGGTGTCATCATTCCTGCCCAGGCCGTCCAGGGCTTTCAGGCGGTCGATGACTTCCTGGATAATCCCGGCGATGGCCGGACGATCGGTGTGCCCGAGCGGCGCAAAGACCGGGACCATTCCGCTGGTGCTCATGCCCCCCATGCAGCCGGTTTGTTCGACGAGGAGCACCTTGGCTTTGGCCCGCGCTGCGGCGACGGCGGCGCCGATGCCGGCGGGACCGCCGCCCAAGACCACAACGTCATACTGTCCCATGACGGGAATGATGCATGCAGGTTCGCGGATGGACTTGGCCACGGCGTCATCCTTTCGCATTTGACTTGCGGGGTATCGTACCGGATCAGGGCAGTTGGTCCCAAACCTTGGCTCTGCCTGAAAACCCAATGGCCCCACCGTCGCGGAACGTAGTTGGTGAATGACTGCTCTTGCCCAATCCGGGCCGCTCCGGTTGAATGGCCGTACGTTCAGCGCATCTGGGCGTGCGGAAGGTAGGCAAACTATGGGATCGCAGCCCGCGAAACAGCGGCCGAACATCATCGTGTTCTTCACAGATCAGCAGCGTTGGGATACCACCGGAGTACATGGCAATCCGCTCGATCTGACGCCGAACTTTGACCAGATGGCGACCTCCGGAACTCACGCCTGGAACGCCTTCACCTGCCAGCCGGTGTGCGGCCCGGCGCGCTGCTGCCTGCAGACGGGTCGGTATGCCACCGCAGTCGGATGCTGGAGGAACGGTCGGCCGCTGCCGCGAACCCAGAAGACGCTGGCACATCACTTCAACGATGCCGGGTACGACACAGCCTATATCGGCAAGTGGCACCTGGCGTCGGAGCAGGCGGTAAAGCCGGCCGAACGCGGCGGGTATCGCTACTGGCTTGCCAGCAACGCCACGGAGATGGACTCCGATGCCTACGACTGCATCCTGCATGACGGCCGGGGAAAGCGCGTGAAACTGCCGGGATACCGGGTGGATGCCATGACGGATGCGGCCATCCGTTACATCGATGACCATCAGAAGTCGCCGTTCTTTATGTTTCTCTCGTATCTCGAGCCGCATTTTCAGAACCATCGCGACAACTACCCAGCGCCCGATGGCTATGCCCGGAAGTACGAGGGGCGATGGATGCCGCCGGACCTGGCGGCCATCCACAGTGATACGACCGGATTGGTCGGCGGCAACGCCTACCAGAGTATGGGCGGCTACTGCGGCATGATCAAACGCCTGGATGAGTCGCTGGGACGCATCCGCGACGCCCTGAAGTCACTGGGGATGCTCCAGAACACGATCATCATCTTCACCACCGACCACGGCTGCCATTTCAAGACGCGCAATGACGAGTACAAGCGATCGGGCCACGATGGCGCGATCCGTATTCCGCTGGCGTTCTCCGGCCCGGGCTTTGAGCAGGGAGGCCAGTTGCGTCAGATGATTAGCCTGGTGGATGTTCCGCCGACGCTGCTCGACGCCGCGGGCATCGCCGTGCCGCGCAGTATGCAGGGTCGGTCGATCCTGCCTTTGCTCAAACGCGATTACGCGGGCTGGCCCGACGATGTCTTCGTGCAGATCAGTGAGAGCGAAGTCGGCCGGGCGGTGCGTACCGGGCGCTGGAAGTACATCGTCATCGCACCGGGCCTGAGTGGCGAAGATGTGCCGGGATCAACCGAATACCGCGAGAAGTGCCTGTATGACCTGCAGGCCGATCCCTGGGAGCTGAATAACCTGATCGGGCTGCAGTCGCATTTGCCGGTGGCCGCCAGGATGAGACAGAGGCTGATCAAGCATATGGTGGCGGCGGGCGAGAAGGCTCCTCACATTGAGTTGGCCCCACAGCGCCCATCCGGGCAGAAGCGCGTTGCGGATGACGAGGTGGAGCAGTGAAACGACGGCGCATCGCCCCAACACCTATCAATGAATCTCGCCATAGTGCAGCGCTGTCTCGAACATGGCGTAGATATTCTCCGGCGGCGTGCCGGCCTGGATCGCGTGCGATGGACCAAGGATATAGCCGCCGCCTTTGCCCAGGATGCGGATCAGGTGCCGCACTTCCTGGCGCACATCTTCGGGCGTTCCAAAGGGCAAGGTGGTTTGCACACTGACCCCACCCTCGAAGCAGAGGCGCTGGCCAAAACGCGACTTCAGATCCAGTGGATCCATGCCTTGGGCGCTGAACTGCAACGCCTGGAGCACGTCGATGCCCATATCGATCAGCCCCGGCACGGCCTGGGCGATGGATCCATCGCTGTGATAGATCACCTTTACGCCAAATTCGTGCACCACCTTATTCAGACGGGCGTGGCAGGGCTTGATCAGGTCTTCCCAGGTCTCTAGCGACATCAGCAGGCCGGTTTGCCCGCCCAGGTCGTCGGCGGTGAAGGCCAGGTCCACGCGCCCGTCGGCCGCCTCAAGCAGCTTGCGGAAGTAGGCGCAGTAATAGTCTGTGACGCGCTGGAACAGGGCGTGAGCGAATTCTGGATCGAGAGCCAGATCGAGGAAGATCTGCTCGAAGCCGCGCATGTACCACGAGGTCTCAAAGATGTTGCCGTTGTGGATCATCAGGCAGCGCTCTTTGCGGCTCTGCAGGTGGTCGAGATGCGCGGCAAACGTGGAGGTGTCGAACCAGTCGGGGTTAGGCCATGGATAGCGCTGCAGGTCGGCGATAGAGGTTGCGCCCGCCAGCGGGTGCACGTCGATCTCATCGTAAGCGGCCGGCCCGTAGGACTGCGCTTTGCGGTGCACGCCCCAGACATCTGTCCCCGGAGGCCGGGCGGGGCCAACGTAGGGCGGCTCGACCGACTGGATATCGATAAAGGAATCGAGGTAGGCATTCAGACTGATGCCGCGCTCGCGGATCAAGAAACGCTCGAATTCCTGGCTTGCCGGGTAATTGATCCCTGAGCAGACCATGGCGATGGGAATGCGGTCGGTGACCTGGGGCTGGAGCGACAGGCGCACCCGTTCGCGGCTGGTGAGAGGATCTTTGGTCAAAGGCATAGGGCTCCTGAGCATCAAACGCGATAATACCGTTTCGGATTGTCCCACAGCCACTGCCTGAGGACATCGATCGAGGCGTCGAAGTCGATCATCCCCCGTCGAATTCGAGCCGCAAACACCTTGGCAAAGCTCTCGCGCATGATCTGCAGATGCCCCCACACCAACTGCGGCATCCATTGATAGTCACCGCCGAAGCCGATGACCTTGTTCACCGGCACGAAGTCGAGCCACTCCTGCAGGCCGGCCTCAAACATGTGCTGGCTGGTCAACGCCGCCCCGTTGAGGTTCACGATGACATTGGGCAGGTGCTTGGCGATGTTGCCGGTCTCGCGGGTCAGAGGGATGCCCATGTGGAAGAGGTCGAACTGAATGTCGCGGTATTCCTCCATCAGAGCGTAGAAGTTGACGGGATGAGAGCTAAGGTCGGCGTAGGTGCCGGCGTGGGCCGCGACGATCTTGTCTTTGCCACGTATGGCATCAAGGCAACGGCGATGGACCCAGGATGCAAGCTGCTGACGCTGAGCTTCAGACGGTATGGCCGGGTTGTCGATGATATGCTGAACGAGCGGCGCAATGCCCTGCGGCAACGGCGGAACCGGCTGGACAACAGTCTTGAACCCCACGCACCCGGCCGCCACCGCCCGCTCCACGTACTCGGCCAGCGCTTCCTCTAACTGGGCAACGCTGCGGATCGTCCGGCCCATCTTCTGCTCAAACTCGCGAAGCTGCTTCTGACACACGATCTGCGGAATGTTGACGATTACACGCATAAAGTCGTGATCGTACCCCTCCCAGGTCTTGCCATTGGAGATGACCTTCCCGATCCCGCACTTGCGAACCAGCGCTTCCTTGTAGAAGCCCGCGCGCTGCTGTCGCCGCACCTCGCGATCGAGATGTTCGATGGTCTGCTCATTCAGGTCGGTGACGCCGAACCACTCCTTCAGACCCAGAAGCATGATGCGGGCGAACTGGCCGTGCTTCACGGCCGGCCAGAAGGGTTTGAGTTTCTCCCACTTCTCACGCGGCGACAGTCCTTCGGAATAGGGGAAGTAGACGCCCCCCTCAAATCCCGCGGCCACCATGTCGTTGATCACATACTGCAGCAGCCACGCCCAGTCCATTGGTGCTTTGATGAACTCGGCTTCCGGCCGCAGGTGCTCATGTGCATCGATGATCGTCATCTTCGAGAGTTCATCGAAGATTCGCTGTTCCATCTCGTCGTGCAGGTGGATATCCATAGCCTATCCACGTTACCGCGACGGGGCGGAAACGCTAGGCTCTGTCTGCATGCGCCTCTCACCATCGCAAACCTCGATCTTCTGGCGGTTTTGTCGCGGCACGCGCCCCCGACAGAACCGTGAACATTGCCGGCGGCGATGGTCAACGAGCGGAGATCCGGCCGGTATTCATCAATGATGCGGTACCCCCTCGAAACGGGCGTCCATGAAGGGATGGCTTGTTATGCAGGCGAGAATCCTTGTTGTAGCCATGGCCATCGCGGTATTCGCCTTGGCCGCGACGGCGGCCGAGATTCCGAGTTCCGCCGACTCGACACAGCTTCCAGGAGGTCAGACGGGCCTTGCCGCCCGCTACCCGGGTGACGTGGGGATCGGAAAGGATCCGGCCGTGCTGATGGCCGAGGATTTCGAGATGTCCCCGCCGGTCGTCCAGTGGATGAAGCCCGGCGGGTGGTTCGAGCCGACGTTCGGTCCCGGCCTGGGCATGGAACTTACCGACCACGTTCCCGCCGCGGGAGGCAAGCGCTGCTTGCAGTTCAACCTCAGGCAGGGAAAGCAGGGCTCCGGCTCGATGTTCTACCTCTTCAAGCCGAGCGACACCGTCTACATGCGTTACTACCGGATGTTCGAGAAGGACTGGCAATGGCCCAAGGGCTACGGCCCGCACGACGCCATGATCTTCGGCGGCAAGTGGACGGCGCCTACCAAGAACGACTTCTCCATCTATGCCGACTTCTGGATGAGCGCCGACACGGTGGTGCGAGTGGCCACCGCGAATCAGAAACTGGGCTACGACGGCTGGGGTGCCTACCTGCGCCAGAAGTACGGGCCAAGCCCCGTCGGGGCGCAGGCATTCCCCTGGAACCGCTCCAAGCCTGAGAAGATCGAGCCGATGAAGTGGCACTGCGTGGAAGTGATGGTCAAGCTTTCCACGCCGGGCAAAGACGACGGCATTGTGAAGCTGTGGGTGAATGGCAAGCTGGTCAGCGAGTATACGGATGTGCCGCTGCGCGATGCCGGCCACCCCGATCTACTGATGAACATGTTTTTCCTTGGGCCCTATTTCCATCCCGGCTCGGGCAAGGACCAGACGCACTGGGCCGACCAGATCGTGGTCGCCACATCCTACATCGGCCCAATTGCCGGCGGGCTTGGCCGAAATTGAGGCCAGACGTGATACGGAGCGTGAATAGTACAACCGTGGTCTCATCGAGAGATCTCGGCTGAAGATGCATCTGCCCCCGTCGAAAAGGTCGTTTGTGAAAGGACAGGCTGTTATGCAAATCAGATTGCTTGTTGCCGTCATAAGCGTCGCGGTGTTCATCCCAATGGCGGCGGCCGAGGTAACGGCTTCCGCCGACTCGACACAGCGTCCGGAAACGCAAACGGGCCTTGCCGCCAAATACCCTGGCGACCAGGGCATCGAGAAAGACCCCAGCGTTCTCTTCGCCGAAGGCTTTGAGGGCAAGGATCTTCCCATCGCCGCATACGGCAAGCCGGGCGGATTCTACGACCTGCAAGGCGTCCCCAAGCTGATGTACAGCACCGACAAGGAGGCGGTAGTCGGCAAGCAAAGCCTGGAACTGTTCCATCCCCAGAACGTGATCAGCCCGCAGTGGTTCCATCGCAGCTTCCCCGGGCAAGACACCGTCTACGTTCGCTTCTATCGCAAGTTTGAGAAGGACTGGGTCTGGCCCATCCTCGGGCAGCACGATACTTACCTCTTCGCCGGCAAGTACAACAGTCCCGCCGCCAGCGACCTGACGTTCTATCTGGACGTCTCCGGGGTCCAGCAGAAGTGGCATTCCCCGCCCACAGCAGACCGGCGGCCCACCAGGAACGCCGTGGTGGACGGAGTGTTCAACATGCAGCCGCTGCCGGTGCTCAAAGCATCCTACCAGGGGCCGGATCTGGAGTTCGGCATCGGCAGCCCGATCATCAGCCACGTGGGCTGGGACAATTACTACCCCCTGCCGTACAACAGGTCTCCCGGCCCGGTGCTGCAGGGCGGGCGCTGGTACTGCATCGAATACATGGGCAAACTGAACTCTCCCGGCAAACGCGACGGGCAGGCCCGCGTGTGGATTGACGGGAAACTCATCACAGAGATGGGCGCCTTCGCCCTCAAGAAGGACCAGTGGACCGACGTCACGCTCATGGCCAAGGACCTGCGCATCGGCTACGGCACTGAGCCTGGCGACAGCCTGGCGGGAAACCCGCTCAACAACCTGAAGATGGTCTTCAACGGCAAGGAGACCGACCGGTTCCTGATCGACGACTTCTCGGTGAGCACGGGTGGCAAGACGGTCTACCAGGAGCAGTTCGAAGGTGGCCCGGGCAAGTTCACCGATGGCGAAGCGGCCGGCGGCGGCTTCGGCGACTCCAAGGCGTTGTCGTTCGGTCCCAAGGGCTTCGGGATTGATGGTGCCTTCTCCATTCCCGTGGACGATTCGACAACCCTCCGCTTCAAGCTCAAGCCGCTCTGCGATGTGGACAAAGTTACGCTCGTGGCCTGGAGCGAGAAACTGAACGCGAACTGCCAATACGACCTGTGCGGGCTGATGCTCAGAGATGCCCAGCACAGCGACATCCAGTGGAACCGATGGATGCTTGGACCGCGCTACGGCGGCAAGGCCTATAAGGAGGGCCCCCCGCGGGACCAGAAGAGCTGGATCGACGGCCTTGTGGTGGCCACCCGCTACGTGGGCCTGGTGGCCCACTGAAGCAACCCGATCATGGCTCTGCCCAATCCGAACTACTCCGGGTTGGATGGGAGCCCAGGCATGGCGCTCACATCTCCCCCGTTGACGCCCGGCAGCCCTGCGGCAATGATTACACCAGGACGCCAGAACATAGCCCAAAGGACAACCACCCAAGATGGCTTGGATCGCTGAAGATCGTCGCGCTGTCAGTGCAAAGAGCTCGGACCAGCCCCTGCTGACCGACGCTATGAAGAAGCACCTGGAGGAGAAGTACTTCCCCCGTTACCCCACCCGGCGGGCGGTGGTCCTGCCCGCCCTGCACTATATCCAGCATACCTACAACTACCTCCCCGCCCAGGCGCTGGAGGAACTGGCGTTGTTCCTTCAGATCGCCCCCTCGGAAGTCCTCGACACCGCCTCCTTCTACGAGGAATATTGGCTCAAGCCCAAAGGTAAGTACCTCGTGTCGGTGTGCCGCTCGCTTTCATGCGAGGTCTGCGGTTCAAAGGAACTGGAGGCCCACCTGAAACGGAAGCTCGGGATTGAGTTGGGACAGACCACTGGCGATGGCCGGTTCACCCTGGTCGAGGTTGAATGCCTCGGCGCCTGCGGCACCGCGCCTGTCGCCATGGTCAACGATGTCTTGCATGAGAACCTCACCGTCGATCAACTCGACCAGGTGCTCAACTCGCTCCCGGCCGATCCGCACGACTACAAGGACCCAACCGTGAATTGGGAGCTTGACGAGCACTAGAGCCATCTGAACGCCCTGAGCATCTATGACCAGGAAAGTCTACCTGATAATCGGCATCGGCGTGCTGGCCGTGGTTGGCCTGTTGTGGTTTGCATTCGGATCCGCCAAGCTCCGGCAGTACGAAGTCATCTCCGACGAGGTCTTTTATCGCGCAGCAGTCTCCAGTCTGGATGAGTTCGTCGATGTCGAGGCCAAGGTTTCACCTGCATATGTGATGATCGGTATGCATGAACATGAGCAGGAGGTCGAGCCTTGGGCCAGCATCATCGGCTACGCCGGGCGCAACCAGATTCCCGTCGCGCAAGTTGCCATCTCCTCTGACGGTACGCTTCCCAATAGCCAGGTCGACATGGTGCTCCCACGTCTCACATCCGGCAAACGGTTCCCAGTCCTGTTTATCAGCGCTGATGGCGCGTACGGCGGCATGGTCGCCGCCGCCTATCGCCTCAACGTAGAGAAGATGCCCCTCGACGAGGTGGAAAAACTCGCAGCGCTGCCGGACGCCCCGGCCGATACCACCCGCCGCATCCGCGAATTTGCACGCGCCTATGGCAAGACACATAGCGCCGACAGCAACTCAACGCCCACCACTGCGCCGGCGACGAACGCCGCCACCAACTGACCTGCCATGGCCTTGGTCCTACGCGATCAGCGCATCCGCCTCAATCTCGATCAGCGCCGCATCGTCGATCAGCCGCGGCACTTCGACGATCGTCGTCGCCGGGCGAATCTCGCCGAAGACCTCGCCATGGGCTTTGGCCACTTCCTGCCACTTGCTCACATCGGTGACATACATGCGCGTCCGGATCACCTGCTGCATCTTCCCGCCCAGCGCCTCAATGGCCGCCTGGATGATCTGCAGCGACCGCCGCGCCTGTGCCTCGACCGAAGGCGTGTAGCTGCCATCGGCATTCACCCCAACGCACCCGGTTACCGCTATGACATTCCCACTTCGTACCGCCCGACTATAGCCCAGGATCGGCTCCCACTTGCTGCCCGATGAAGCACACTTGCGTCCAAACCGATCCTGCACGGTAATCTTGATATCGCTCGCCATGATCGCTCTCTTCCTGAGGTAAACGCCGCGGAATCCTATGCCGATCTCCCATGGCTGGGAAGCGCCCGCCAGTTCCAATCATCCCCGCACGATCGTCACACGCCCCTTCCCCCCCGCGCCTTGGTGCCTTACTCTTATCTTCCGTCATGCGAGCCTTCGCCGATGATCGCCATCGCAATCCCCTCGATACCCGCTCCAAAGAGCCGATGGTCAAGGCGTTCCTGCTCTACCTCGCCTCCGAGCGCGGCCTCTCGCCAAACTCCATCAATGCCTACCGCCGCGACCTTGAAGATGCCGAAGACTATCTCGCCGGCCAGGCCAAATCCCTTGTCAATGCCGACGACCTCAACTGGCGGATGTACCTGCAGGAGCTGCGCCGCGAAAAGAAAGCCACCCGCACCGTGGCCCGCCGCCTGGCGTGCATCCGTTGTTTTCTTCAGTTTCTCGAAGCTCAGGGGATCCCAACTCAGGCAATCCGCGACCAACTCGAAGCCCCCAAGCCCGAACGGCCATTGCCGGAAGTGCTCGGCCGGGAACAGGTCAACCGCCTCATTGGCGCTCCGGACCTCGCCTCGCCCTTATTCGCCCGCGATGTCGCCATCCTGGAAATGCTCTATGCCTGCGGCCTCCGCGCCAGCGAGCTCTGTGACCTCAAGCTCAGCGACCTCAATCTGCAGGTCGGCGCCATCCGTGTCCTGGGCAAAGGCATGAAAGAGCGCATCGTCCCCATCGGCCAGGCCGCGACGGAAGCCGTGACGAACTATCTCCAGACAACGCGCACGCAACTTGAGCGAGAGCCCTCGCCCCTGGTTTTCCTCTCCCGAACCGGCAAACGCCTCGACCGCGTCAATCTGTGGTATCTCGTCGAACGCCATGCCCGTTCCTGCGGCCTGCTCAATGAGGTTCACCCCCACGTGTTGCGACATTGCTTCGCCAGCCACCTGCTCTCCGGCGGCGCCGATCTGCGTGTCGTCCAGGAGCTTCTGGGCCACTCCGATATCACCACCACCCAGATCTACACCCACGTCGACCAGGCCCGCCTTAAGGCGTTGCACAAGAAGTTCCACCCCCGTGGCTAGGCCCTGTCTGGACACCCACAACGTGGAGAAAACAACCCCATCCAGTGGCCTGCCATGCAGATATTGCATCAGGCTCATCATTTTGCCTTGACACTTAACCCTCTGCCATTAGGATACTTTCACGTTTGCGTGTCGGTGATGGGTTTTGGAGGACGATCTCGTCCAAGGAGCCAGCCTTGAGCGCTCTTAGTAAAACGTTTGTTTTGATCCTCGTTGTCTTGTCGCTTCTTTTGTCCTCTGCGGTCTTTGTGTGGGTGAACAAGACCGAAGATTTCAAGAGTAAGATTGCCAGTGCGACTGAGAGCCTGGCGAAGGAGCGCAAAGCGCGCATGGACGCCTCGGCGGCCGAGCAGATCGCCAAGGAAGCTCAGACCAGCGCCATCAAGACCTTCAACGCCCAGGTTGAAGCCCTGCAGACCGCGATCAAAGACCGTGATCAGCAGATCTCGCAGCGCGATGTGCAGCTTGCCGAGCTTTCCAGCCAGGCGAAGCAGCAGCTCGTGACCCTCACCTCCACCGGCGAAGCCCTCAAGGCTTCCGAGCTCCAGAAGAAGACTCAGCAGGAGCAGATCACCCAGCTCCGCGATACCGGCGACAAGCTCCTGAAGGAAAAGAGCGACCTGAACCTCGCCCTCTCCGACACAACCAATAAGCTGGACGTGATGGAGCGTGAGTGGAAGTTCATGAAGGAACAGCTCACCGAAACCCAGAGCACCACCGACCGCCTGATGGGCCAGGTCAAAGACCTTGGCGGCAACCCTGCGGTTGTCACCCCGGGCCTCAAGGCCGGTGCACCCGCCATCAATGGCGTGGTCCGCGAAGTGAAGACCCTGGACGACAAGCGTCAATGGGCCACGATCTCGGTTGGCACGGCTGACTCGGTCGCCAAAGGCATGGAATTCAAGGTCATCGACCGCGCCTCCGGCACCTTCCTGGGCATCCTGACCGTTGATCGCGTCGAGGCCAATGAATCCATCGGCGTTCTCTCCGGTCCTAAGGCCGCCGACGTCAAGGCCGGCAACGAAGTGCGTACCCAACTGTAATTAGCCAGAGAATAAGGAGTTACGTCATGACCCGTATTCCCGGCAACCGTCCGTTGCCCATCCAGCCCCAAAACGACATGCTCACCGCCATCCTCGGCGCGGCCATCGTCGTCCAGCTTATCGTCCTTGTCGTCCTGGTCGTCCGCTCCTACTCGATCTTTGAAGGCGGATTGTTTGGCAAGTAAGCCATCAGCATCAACCAACTAACCCTCCTGCCCGGGCCACTCGGTCCGGGCAGTTTTGTTTCTTGGTTCATGGCTCACGCTTTCGTCTGTGTTCGCCAACCACATCTTTCTGCTTTACAATCTTCCCCGTCATGACAGCATCCCACGATACCTACGAATCCCCGCTGGTCGGCCGAAACGCCAGCCGTGAAATGCTCCAACTCTGGTCTCCGCAGAAGAAGTTCGGCCTCTGGCGGCGGCTCTGGCTGGAACTGGCCCGCTGTGAAAAGGAGTTGGGCCTGGATCGCATCAGCGATGAAGCCATCGCCCAGATGGCCGCCAAACTCGACGATATTGACTTTGACCAGGCCGCCCAGTGGGAGAAACGTCTGCGCCACGATGTAATGGCGCATGTGAAGACCTTTGAGGAAGCCGCACCGGCCGCCAAGGGCATCATCCACCTGGGCGCCACCTCGCAATACGTCGGCTGCAACGCCGACCTGATCATCCTCCGCGAGTCGCTCAAGCTCATCGCCTTGCGCCTGGCCAACGCCATCGACGCCCTCGCCACCTTCGCCGTGCAATGGAAGGATCTCCCCACCCTCGGCTACACCCACTTCCAGCCCGCCCAACTCACCACCGTCGGCAAGCGCGCCTGCCTGTGGGCCCAGGACCTGGCGCTGGACCTGGAAGAAGTCGAGTACCGCATCGCCACCCTCCGCTTCCGCGGCGTCAAAGGCACCACCGGCACACAAGCTTCCTTCCTCACGCTCTTCGACGGCGATCACGCCAAGTGCGAGAAGCTCGACCAACTGGTCGCCCAGCGCTTCGGCTTCAAGGAAACCTACGCCGTCACCGGCCAGACCTACCCGCGCAAGGTGGATGCCGCGATTATCAATACCCTCGCCGGGTCCGCCGCCAGCGTCCACCGCATCTGCAATGACCTGCGCCTGCTGGCCGGCATGAAGCAGATTGAGGAACCTTTTGAAGAGGAGCAGATCGGCTCCTCTGCCATGGCCTACAAGCGCAACCCCATGCGCTGCGAGCGTGCCACCGGCCTGTCGCGCTTCGTCATCAGCATCGCAAACAGCCCTTTGGCCACGGCCGCCGAGCAGTGGTTTGAGCGCACCCTGGACGACTCTGCCAATCGCCGCCTGAGCCTCCCTGAACCCTTCCTGGCCATGGACGGTGCCCTGCTGATCCTCATCAACGTGGCACGTGGCCTGGTCGTCTACCCAAAGGTGATCGAGTCCAGCGTGAATGCCGAACTGCCCTTCATGGCAACCGAAGAGATTCTAATGGCCGGCGTCAAAGCCGGCGGCGACCGCCAGGACCTGCACGAGCGCATCCGCCAGCACTCCCAAGCCGCCGCCGCCGAGGTCAAGCAGCACGGCCGCCCCAACGACCTGATCTCCCGCCTGCGTAACGATCCCGCATTCGCCAAAGTGAATCTCGCGGATGTCCTGGACGCCCGCAAATACGTCGGCCGAGCCCCCGAGCAGGTCGACAGTTTTGTTGCTGAAGTCGTCGCCCCCATCCGCCAGCGCTACGCGAAGGAACTTGGTGCCGCCGCCGATCTGAAAGTTTGAATCTCCCCCACCCACTTCCTCCCCAGCCAAAGCGGCACCGCCCCAAACACCCCAAACGAGCAGTCAATCAGTCTCCACCCCAACGGAATCCCCCGCACCTGCCCGAACACCAGGGCATACACGACGACCAGCGCGCAGAGGACCAGCCCCGCATCGAACAGCCACCGGTTCCGCACCGGCTCCCTCCAAGCTCCGATATAGATGATCGCAATCGCGAAATGCCCGAACGCCAGCCAGTCCGTCCCATACGCCATAAACGGATATAGCTGCCCGGTCGCCTCAATCCCCTCGCGCACCCGCGCGACCCACTGAGCCCCTAATCCTTGCCATCCGCTTAGCCATCGCACCTCCATCTCCAGCGGAATCGCCGTCACACCGCTGACCACCAGCCCGAAGATGAACACCCCCACCGCCCATCGCACCCGCCACAGCAGTCTGGCATTCCCATCGGCCACATGTCACCTCGGCCGCTATGGTACTTGACCGTCGCCATACCAGCACGCGCCGAGCATCGCCCAACGCTTCGCCCTCGCCCTACGGCAGATTCCGCAAATCCTCCAAATCCTTCGGCCGCCCCGCTGCCTGCTTCATCTTCTTGAGCCACTCCAACGATGCATAGCGAACGCCAGCCGCCGTGACCGCGGTGTCAAATAGCGTCTGTACGTCCTCTCTCGGATGACCGGGGATGTAGTCAAACAGATCTACAAACCCATAGTCTGTCCAGAGCATCATCAGATGCTCGACGTTGATGTAGGCGGCCGTCACCGGCACAAGCTTCTCAATTCCTGTAGCTGGATCCCGCTCGTCGCTGATCCAGCAGGCGTGTGCTTCCTGCAGCACATTGAGAAGACGCGCTTGCGAGTTGTCATCCCGCAGCCACACCACGTCTATGTCCTCGGTGTCCCGTCCATGGCCATGCATTTGCACCGCATGGCCACCGACCAAACAGAACGGCACACCATGCTTCTGCAGAAGTTCGACAAATTCGTAATGAGGCTTAAACGCCATGGGGTCTAGTGATTGCTCGACGAGCCAGATTGCGGCGGACGAAGTTCGCGAACCCCTCAGGGTAATCCCGGAACCGCTGCAATCCCCACTCATGCAACTGTCGCATGCGCTCGATCCGCTGTTCCGGAGTGAGCTGCAGATACATCCGCCGCATCACGCGGTTGCGCAGTTCGATCTTTTCCGCAATCTCGTCCATCCGCAGCCCATTATACCACGCCTCCCGCCAAATCATCCCTGCCGTCGATTATGGGAAACGCCGCGGCCGTTCGACCGCCACCGCCCCTGCGGAATCAAAATCTCTATCCCATTGCCAAAGCGACCATCTCCGTCAGGCGTCGGCCCGCTTGGTGGGCATCAGAAAGAAACGTCGGCTTGGCGAAGTCGGCGACGTTCTTGAGGTTCGACTCCATACTGATGCAGCCGCGATAAGAGGATCTGGCGAGAATCCCCGCAAGGCGAGCGAAGTCCACCGTTCCCGTGAACGGAACCCAGTGCTGGTCGCGGATGCCATCGTTATCGTGCAGATGCACGGCGATCAAACGGTCTTTCACCGTATCGATGTGATCGAGGCCCCGGCGCTGGTCCATGTTGCCATGGCCGCAGTCGTAGCAGATGCCCACGGCGTCGGCGCCATACTCGCTCAGCAGCTTGCGGAGGAACCGGAAGTCCTCATTCGCCATGTTTTCCAGCGCCAGGCGAACACCAAGCCCACGCACGGCCGGCAATAGCGCATCGATCGAGCGACGAAGCTGATCGCACTGCGGCGTCGTCTCTGCGCCATCCGGCAGTTTAGGGATATGCATCACCACAGAAACTCCGCCCAGTTCGGCCGTCATCTCCAGACGGTTCTGCACCAGCTCAACCCCCGCCAGCCGCTCCGACTCACGAAGGCTATACCAGCACTTCTCCTGCCCCGCCGAGCCATGCAGATCCAATAGCTTCAGGCCAGACTCGCTGAGCCATCGCGCGATCTGGCTAATCTCCGGCCGGGAGTAAAGAAAGTCGGTGTTCCAATGGTGGCACCAGTGCACGTGCGTGAAACCCGCCTCCGCGATCGCGCGAAGCGACGGTTCGGGACAACCCGTATCCGCCTGGAAATCCGTGGTCAGTGAAAGCAAATCCCCGCGCGTAGGTTGTTGCGTGACAGCCATGGTGGTCTCCTGTAACTGCGGCATTATAACGCGGATAACCGGCTTGGAGGCGTACACTTGCCCAGGAAGCGTTCCAAATCGAATCCGGGCCATCTACCCTCCTCTCACGAATCTCTCAATGTCTTGTGCACATTGATAGCGCGCGTTACGGTGTCGTCGCGATGCGATTCCGAACGATCACAGAAACGCCGTTGCCCCCCGGCGACCAAGTGTTTCGCCAGTCGCGCATCATCATGTCGCTGGGTGCAGTGATTCTTGGGGTAACCCTCTCCGCCATTGGGTTCTTCGGCATACGCAGCGCGCCGGGTCTCGCCTGGCCATTTACCGCGATTGCCTCTCTGTTCTTCCTGCCGTTTGGCTACTTGGCTGCCGTTACCTATCACAGCGGGAACTGGATCGTTCGCTACCGCTATCCCAAGCTCCTGATCAAGTTTCGATCATTCATGAACTGTCACCTCGCCAAAGACGATCCGGCTATCATCGAACTTGATATCAGCGACATCGTCTGGATTCGCAAAGTGCGGTCGACACCCTCAACCCAGGTCAGTCCACTCATCTTTCTCGACATCAAGCTCAGGCCCCAAGACCTGTCGGGGCTCAAGGAACAACTCGCGGCCGAAGCTCAGTGTCGCCGACTCCATTTCGGGCATGATCCAGTCATGTTGCTGTCCGATGGCATCCTCCGCATCGAGTGGCGCGGCGGGGGGCTGGTGACGCCGAACATCGACAAGGCCATCGCCATGCTCCAGACGGTAGTGCCGATCGGCTTACCGGATGAGCCACACATCCAGTTGCGCGTTCACCCAACCGGCGAATTCACGACCCAAAACCCACGCGCAGGCCAATAGTCTCTTGCGTCCCCGGAGTGGATTCATCACATCCCTTGCCGATGTGGTGAGAGGTCTGCCTTTCTGAGTCGATCGCGAGCTCGCATCGCCGATCCGCCCGGCTAGGCATCTCGCCAAAGGGACGCTCACGGTCCACGCTCCAAATCGCGTCTCGCTCAGACATCTCCTGCCGTTGGATCACGTTTCTGCCGAAGCGCGCAACCACGCTGCTTGGCGTCGGTGCCGTGCCGTGGCAACGCGCTAGCGCACCTCGCCCCCAACCGGCGGAATCTTCAGCGTCATCGTCATATCCCAATGGAATTACCATCTGCAGCAACCGCTAGTGCCTGCGTTGTCTCACTCCTCCTTCGTCAGAGTGGCCCTGATCCTGGCCCGAATGTCCGGCCATGCCTTCTCGGCGCTTGCGGGCACGATCCAATAGACATGCCCGTCGGGGCCTTTCCCCACATAGTCTGCGGCCGGATAAGGTTTCTTCACATTTCCCGTCCACGTGAGCTTGTTCTCAGCAAGCCAGACATCCACGCACACAAGGTCATTCTTGTAGGAGGCGGTTGGATTCGCCGTCAACCGTAGCTCAATGCCGCGTCCCGACCCCCATCCCGGCACGGTGATCTGGCCGCCATAGGCCGTCTGGTTCAGGCTTAACTGCCATTTTCCGGGAAGCAGTTTGAGCATTGCGGCGGCAATACGCAATGATGGGGGAAGCGTGCCCGGTTGCATCTCAATCGTGACCGCTTCGGAAGTGGGGATGGCACTGGTTGCCTCAGAGACGCCGAAAGCGCGGTGGCCGCGGAGGCCCCCGAACTGGATTGTGTAAGCGCCGGGCTTGACGAACAAGTATTGATGACCCAAGTCGAGTTGATCGAACAGCACCGCCGTCTCGCCGGGTGCAAGCGACTCTGCAGCGCCCGCTGTCTGGTAGCTTCCGGCAACATATGGAACCGGCTGCTTGTCTCGGTCAGTGACTTGCACTGAATTGTTGCAGTCTGCCCCTTGAGAATCGTAGGTGCGGGCTTGCGCACCGAAGTTCTTCATTTCCAGGCGAAACTTGGCCGGCTGGCCGATTACGTAGTCCTTCTGCGCAGCAACGAGGCGGGTGCGCAATCCGTCCAGTTCCGGTCCCCATTCGTTGGACGGCTTGGCCGGAACGGCATCCTTCGTATTTGCCGGTGTTTTGTCGGCAGGCGGCACTGAGACTTCGCCGCCATGTGCGGCCATACCGAGCATAATGAGGGCCGCCAGCAGGGGGAAGGCTGTGCTAACGAAACATCGTATGCACATGAACCGGCCACGGTCGATGATGCGCATTGGCCACCTCCTGATGAGAGCCTAGATCCCCTCTTAGTTCTATCACGCGGACAATAGGTATGGAATCGTGAACTGGCAATAAGTAGCACAGGTTCGCCGAACCTGTAGCACCTGCCGGCGGCGCGGCTGCATCCGGTTTCCTGTCCACCGCCCGTAGCCCAGATACCACCATCGGTATATCACAAGACGCAAGAGGGGGCTTGCGAAACAGGGCGGCGAAACGGATAACTGTGTCAGTCACTCAACACATTACCCATGTCTCCCATCCTGCCCAAAATCGGGAAAGAATTTTGGACCATCATAAGTACCTGTCATTACTGATCTTCCAAAATCGCCCCCTCCAAATCGCCCCTTATTATGGGGGAACCTGTTCTCAGATCTCCCGGCCGTATCCCGGCCAAGCTATTTGACAACCGAATACGACCTCTCGGACCGGCAGGCAAAGCTCGCCAAGATGCGCACGCAACCTGAGCATCTTCCCCGTATATGTGGTTCAGATCACATTGTCCCGCGAACCGCGCACTCTAACCTGCGCACCTTTGGTCATAGTTGCTTGGACCTTGGTCATTCATTGGCCATTGAGATTTGGGCATTGGTCATTCCGCCAGGCGGAGTTATCCACAAGCTTCCCGAACTTGCGCATCTCCTCCCACGAGATCACCGTAACTACCTGCAGCCACACGAGATAGCACCATGGTGGGGTATCCGCAAACAACCTGCGCACCTGCTACTTATCCACAACCGCCCCTCGCATCGGCCAACGTCCCCGCGTCTCCGTGTCTTCGCGTCTCCCACCCTCCGGCTCTACCACGGCAACGGCCTGCATGTATAGTAAGCCTCCACAGGAGTAGTCCATGACACAAAGCAGTCTCGGCATCCAACGTGTTCATCAGCGCATCGACCGCCTGCAGCGTGAGATGATTCAGTTTCTCGGCGAGTTCTGCGGCATCGCCACAGTCAATCCTCCGGGCGACAACTACACCAGATGTGTCCAGTTCGTGGACCGCAAGCTCAAGAGCCTGCACATGACCACGCGCATCGTCCGGCCGCCGCTCAAAGAGCAACTTCGCCTGGTGCCGGGATCGGAGAAATACCCCCGCCCCAGCATCATTGCCCGCTGGGATGTCGGCGCGAAGCGCACGCTGCTGCTGACCGGGCACTACGACGTGGTCCCGCCGACCGGCGGATGGAAGATCGACCCCTTCAAGCTCAAGGTTCAAGGCAACAAGTTGATCGCCCGCGGCGTCAGCGACATGAAAGGCTCCGACACCGCCGCCATCTTCGTGATCCAGGCGATGCAACAGGCGAACTTCACGCCGCCCTGGAACATCGAATTCGCCTTCACCCCCGATGAAGAGACCGGCGGGTATGCGGGTCTGGGTTACCTCGCACGCAGCGGCCAGTTCGACGCCGATGCGGCCATTCTCCTCGAAGGCGGCGGCGGCCGAGGCATCGGCTACGCACACCGCGGCGTGCTCTGGCTCAAGATCACCGTCATGGGCAAGGCCGCTCACGCCTCCAACCCGCGCGATGGTATCAACGCCCTCGAAAAAGCGCTGCCGCTGATCCAGCGCCTCAAGACGCTCGAAGCCGTCTACGCCAAACGCCCCAGCGCATTCCTCACCGACAAGCCCGTCACCAAGCGGCCAACCATTATGATCGGCGGCATCTGCGGCGGCGGCTCGAAGATCAACACCATCCCCGATCGCTTCAGCTTCACCATCGACCGCCGGCTGCGGCCCGAAGACAAAATCCAGGAGGTCAAGGCAGAGATCCTCGCCGTCATCCGCGCAGCCCAGCGGCACGACCGCCAGCTCAAGGTGAAGGTGGAATACCCGCTGCACGTCCCCCCCGGCTGGACCGACCAGGATGCGGGCATATGCAAAGTAGCCAAGGAAGCCGTTAAAAGCGTGCTCAAAAAGGAGCCGCGGTTCCGCATGACTGGCGGATTCACGGACATGCACTTCCTCACGCAGGACTGCGGCATTCCCACAGTCGGCTACGGCGCCTATGGCGGCAAAGCGCATGGCGACCACGAGTTCCTGCCAGTGCCGGAACTAATGCAGACTGCCAGAGTCTACGCAGAGATCATCGGCCGCCTTAAGGACTAACTCGTTTGTTTCGCTTCGTAAAGGATTTGTGACATGACTTCACGTGAACGCGCACTGGCAGTGATCCACGGAACCGGCAAGCCCGATCGGCTCCCGTGGCTGCCCGAACTGAACGATGGATTTATCCGCAACGTGGTTGCGGCTGAAGGACCCGTCCCCAATGGCATCGACGGACAGACCTTCACGAACCAGCGGATCGGCGCTGACCAGTTGTCGCGAACGGTCAGCGTGAAGGAGAGATTCCACCGCGTTGAGATTGAGCATCGCAAGGCCGAAGGGCTGACCATCTGGCACACGCCCAAGGGCGACCTCGTCGAACAGACCGTGCAGGATGCCATCGCCAAGACCGGCTATCGCGTGCGCCACAAGCTCGTGGGAGAGAAAGCCTTTGAGGCATACCACGCCGTACTCGACGACCTGACCTATGAGGCGGACTATGACCGGGCACGCAAGACATTCGCCCTGGTCGGTGACAGCGGGCTGCCCACTGTCGACGCCCCGGCCACGCCATTGCAGCACATCCTCATGTGGGATCTCCTCGTCGAGGATGCCCTGATGGCGATGTACGATCGCACCGCCGAAATGGTGGAACTCATGCGGCACATGCACCAGAAGAACCTGGAGTACTACCGCATCGCGTGCGCGGGTCCCGGTGAAGTGGTCCGCCCCATGGAGGACACCTCCAGCCTGCTGACCGGACCGACCATGTACGCCGAGCACTGCGCGGCGTATCTGAGCGACTACGGACGCATCGTGCACGAGCACGGCAAGAAGTTCATCGTGCACATGTGCGGGCACCTGAAAGACATGTTGCCGATCATCAAGGGCATCGAACTGGACGGCATTGAAGCCGCGACCCCGGGACCGACCGGGAACGTCGAGCCCGATGAGATCCGCAAGGTGCTGGGCGATGTGATCATCATGGGCGGCGTAGACCCGACCCGCTACGCCATCCAGAGCCCGGCCGAGATGGTCAAGACACTGCGCGAGCGGCTCCGGCGGATCAAGGGCGACCGGCACTTTATCCTGGGCAGCGAGGAGATCCCGGTAACCGGCAAATTGGAGACGGTCAAGGCGGTAGGCCAATTGGTGGCCGAGACCTCCGAATGGTTCTACGCTTAGCAATGTGAGGCAGCCATGCAGCAACAGAGCGCACATGCGGCGGTGTTCATGGGTTCGGGCAGACCCCTGGAAATCCGCGAGTACCCAGTTGTGCCTCCGACAGGCGGCGATGCCTTACTAAGCCTGCAGGCAAGCGGCATCTGCGGGACGGACATCCATATCGTGACCGGCCGACTCGCCATACCGCCGGTGTTCATCCCGGGGCACGAATTCGTCGGGCGAGTGGAAGAACTTGGTCCAAAGGCGCAAAAGGATGCCCTGGGCAGGCGGCTCGCGCCCGGCGACATTGCCGTCGCCTGCGTCGCCCAGGCCTGCGGCAAGTGCTTCACCTGTCGCCAGGGGAATACCGCAAGTTGCCTGCAGTTTGGGGTTACGTATCTGCGCGACCCAGCCAGGCGGCCACATTTCTTTGGCGGGTTCGCAGAGGTCCTGCACCATCCGGCCGCTGGCTTGGTGAAGCTGCCGCAGGGAGTGGATGTGAACGCGGCTGCGGCCTTCCCGTGCGCTGGACCGACTGTGATCCGCGCCACCGCGTATGCGGGCGGACTCGAGAAGGACCAGTTGGTGGTTGTGCAGGGAACCGGCCCGGTCGGCCTGTTCGCCATCGCGTGGGCCGCCAAGGCGGGCTGTCGCGTCGTCGCCATAGGGTCATCGTCCAACCCAAGACGCCTGGAACTTGCCAGGAAACTCGGCGCCAGCCGCGTGCTGGAACTGCAGGGTTCGACGGTCGCGGATCGGCTCGCGGAGGTGCAGACGATGGCGAAGAAACTGCGTCGCGGAAACGGCGCAGATGTCGTCATCGAAGCCAGCGGCGCCCCAACGGCGATTCCCGAGGGACTGGGCCTGCTTCGTACACTGGGCACCTATGTGATTCCCGGTCAATATTCATCCAGCGGCGCTGCGACGATTCAACCGGAGTTGATCACTTTCAAAGCGCTGCGCCTGATTGGAAGCGGCCAGTACACATTCGCCGACATCGGCACGTATCTGTCGTTCCTTCGGAAGCACCCAGACCTGCAACGGCTGTTCGCCAAATGCATTGACCATCGGTATACCATTGCACAGGCGAACCAGGCGATGGATGATGGCCAGCAAGGGCGGTTCGTTAAAGGAATCTTTGCATGCTGATGCAGGAGACGCATTTGCAGAACTGGCAAGCAGTCCACGAGAAGACGCGGGCATTCAATCTCGCGCCGGCACGCAAGTACGATGTGCGTCCCTACTGGCGAGCAACGGCCTATGAGCGATATGCCGATGCGCCCGAGACCATCATCAGAGCTCAAGCCTTCGCCTCGGTCCTGCATGACACTCCCCTGCACATGTACGACGGCGAGATGGTCGCGGGAAGCAAAGCCGGTTTTTGCTGCAATGAACTGCCCGCCGAGATCGCACCAGCCGATTACGAGGCGGCACTCGCAAAGGCGAAAGCGCGAGGACAACGCGACTTCTGGGCTGGCTTTGACCACACGCTGGCCGACTACCCGACGCTGTTGACCCGTGGCATTGGCGGAATCATCGAAGATGCTCAAGCATCACAGCAGGTCCATCACGCCCCCAAAGAACAGGCGTTTCTCGAATCGGTCATCATCACGCTTCGGGCATTGTCCGACTTCGTCAGCCGGTACGCCGCGCAATGCCGCCAGCAGGATCGGCCGGATCTGGCCAAAGTGCTGGAGGCGATCGCCCTGGCGCCGCCGCGCACGTTCCACCAGGCACTGCAACTGGTCTGGCTCACTCACATCGCCTTCGTCAGCGAAGGCCGCTATGCCAATGCCCTGGGAAGGCTGGATCAGTACCTGATCGGCTTCTATCGGCAGGATATCCAAGCCGGGCGTCTGACGGACGATGCCGCACTCGAGCTCCTATGTCATCTCTGGGCCAAGATCGAAGAGCTCGGCGAAGTCACCAACATCTGCATCGGCGGAATGCGGCCCGACGGCAGCGATGGCACCAATGAACTGTCGTATCTCTGCCTGAAGGCCACACAACTCGTCAAAACGCCGCACAGCAATCTCTCAGCGCGGTTTCATGACGACACGCCCGAGGCATTCCACCGGGCGTGCTTCCAGTGCATCCGCACCGGCGTGGGATTCCCCGCCATCTTCAATGATCATGTGCTGATTCCCGGTCTGGAGGAGATCGGCATCCCCAGCGAAGTTGCACGCGATCACTGCATGGTCGGCTGCATCGAAACGATGCTGGCCAGCCGCCAGGCCGCGTGGTCCGACAGCCGGTTCAACTCGCCGCTTTACCTGCTAAGCGCCATGCAACGGCTGAGCCACGAGCCGGTGCGGTCGTACGAGCGCCTGATGGAACTCTTCCAGCAGGAGACCCGCACAGCGATGGAATCTCATGTCAAAGGCCTCAACGACTACATCGCCAGATTCCCGGTTGAGCGGTTTCCCGACCCATTCCTATCCGCGCTGACGCGCGATTGCATCGGCCGGGCTCGCGATGTGAACGATGGCGGCGCCGAATTCGCCCGTTTCCACGGTGTTGCCGTCATGGGGCTGGCGACCATCGCCGATTCGCTGGCGGCCGTCCGCAAGCTGGTCTTTGATGAAAGGCGCATCAGCTACGATGACCTGATGGCGGCGATGGCCGCCGACTACCAGGGCAGCGAAGCGATCAGGCAATTGCTGTCCAACCATGCCCCCAAATACGGCAACGATGACTCGGCCGTGGACGACATCGCCTCCTGGTTCGTCGAGTTCATTGCACAGGAATGTCTGCGTCAGCAGATCGTCGGCGGCGGCCGGTACGTCGCCGCCATGGCGGCCAATACTCAGAACATCTCGGCCGGCAAAGAGGTCGGCGCCACGCCTGATGGCCGCCACGCCGGGCGGCCGCTCTCGGATGCCGCAAGCCCGTATTTCGGCCGTGATCGCAACGGCCCCACCGCATTCCTGCGCTCGGTCGCCAAGCCCGATTACCACATGGTCCTCACCGGCAGCGTCATCAACATGAAGTTCGAGCCGGAGTTCTTCCGGGATGAACAAGGCGCCGGGCGCTTCTCGGCGTTCACCCACTTCTTCGTGGACCAGCGAATTCCCGAACTCCAGTTCAACTTTACGGGCAACCGCGTGCTGCACGATGCCCAGGCGAATCCGGAGGACTACGCGAATCTGGTCGTTCGGGTCAGCGGCTTCTCGGCATACTTCACGCGCCTCCCGCGCGAGGTCCAGGATGACATCCTGAATCGGCGGGCACACGGCAAATAGCCGCTACCTGCCCGACTGCGGTCCGGGAGCACACAGCACTCCGAAGATCGCCGCCGCTGGTGCCGTGTTCTGGTGGATCGTGAACTCGCTAGTCAGCGGAGCACAGCGGCTGCTGAACCAGCGCTCATTACCGGGCCAGTTGTCGATCGCCGGATACACCGTCTTGTACGCCCATGAGGCATCCCAAGGACCGACGCCGACGTTATTTCCCTTGCGCCATGGGCCATAGGGAATGATGCCCGGGTGCGGCTCGGACTTGCCGTTGTACCAGGCATCCATGTGGAACACGTTCTGTGGCCAGCGCGGTCCAAGGCCGGTCACCCAGGTCGTGTTCAGGGAATTGGTGCCCAGGAAGTAATCGCAAGTGGTATACATGGCGCCGAGGTACTTCCTGGCTTTGGCCGGGTCGGTATTTTTGGCCAGGCAATAGCCAACGGCGGCCTCAAGCATCCAAGGCGTGGTCTGCTGGCCGCACAGCATCGGCATGGAGTAGTTGCCGCCCCAGCGCAGGGCTCGTTTGCTGGGCGTCTCGATAGCAACGTGGTCGGCCGTCGCCAACAGCGCTGCGCGGATCCGCTGCTGTGTTGCCGTATCGGGCTGCGCCTTGCCGCCGCCGAGCGCATAGATCATCGGACCATAGCGGGCATCATCCCAGATGAGCGTGGTGGCGGTGATTGCCTTTTCATCGGCCTGGAACTGTTGCTCGTAACGCTTATCGCCGGTGATGCGGAAGAGGGCTGCGGCCGCATAGGTACGCGGATGGACAAGGGGAGGGTCGTTCCTGGTCTCATCGCCCGGCCGGGTGTTCTTCTGCGCCCAGTCGTAGGCTTCACTTGCCTCCTGGGCCCAGTTGACCCCTTCGGGGTCCTTCGCACCGGCCAGTTGCAGGCAGTAGGCCAGATGCGCTGCCGCTCCCGCATAGCGATAGGTTGACCAGGGATCTTCACCTGAGACCGCGTAAGTGCGATCCACATCCTGCCACGATCCGTGCCCAACCTTTGTGCCATCGGGCAGCGTCCCCTCATCACTGCCAAACCCATCGCCGGCCACCCGCAGGCCAACACCGCCGGTGGCATACTTCTTGTTCATCAGCTCGTGCCGCAGGCGATAGCAGAAGCGCGGCAGCCACGCCGCTTCATCGATGATATCGGGTACGCCGTTGCCGCTCTCGGGGATATTGAGCTCGCCGTCGGTGAAGTTCTTTGGCGTCAGCTCGTATGCGATCAGGAGATCCTGCGCCACGCGCAGGTGCGAATAGTAGCTGTCCCAGTCGCCGGCATCCTGATACCAGCCGCATGTATCGACCGGACCCTTGGAATTGGCCAGCAGCACCTTGGGGTCGCCACCTTCTGAGCCCCACTCGGTGAAACGCACGGTCGTATAAATCAGCTTCCCGGCAAATCCGGGAGTAAGCTTCGGGTTGTGCGGCGCCGGCCGGGTGTAGTGCGTGTAGGGCTCCTTGAGCTCGATGCCGCTGCGGTTGTGATACAGCCCGCGAGCCGTGGTGCGAAATGCCTCGCGATAGATGTCAGCATCGAGCTTGAACGGGAAAGAACTGCCGATGCCATCAACACTGAGCACATACTCGCCGGGCGTCGTGAAGTTGGAGAAGTCGCATTCATAGACATCGGCATCGAGGAAGTTGCCGTACGGCGGCGAGTCGATCTTGTGATACGTCTCCTGCTGCGTGGCCGGCGCACGGAAAGCCACCTTGCCTGTGAATGCCACCTGCCCCGACTTCGCGCCGAGCAGGTGGAACGGCTTGCCCTCGTAGCTCTTGAGATCCAACGATCCCTTATCGCCCATCCAATGGTACACATAACCGAACTTCTGCGGCGCGGTCGGCACATAGCCCAGCAGGTTCACGTGCACCGCTTCGGAACGGATGGTGGTCTCATCGAACCTCAGCTTGAACTCCTTGCCGTTGGCCGCCAGATCACCGGTGCTGATCGAGTAAGTTTTACCATGCTGCATCGGCGCCGGCAGTTGCAGATAGATCCAGTGCTCGCTGGTATGGTCAGGGCGTTTGTTCTCCGCATGGCCATTCACCCATGCGTCTGCAAACCAGGCAAAGTCGGTTCCCTTGGACTTGCGTCCTACCGATGCCGGCAACTGTCCCTGCGCATAGCCCGGGTCATCGGCACTGGTGATCCTGTAGCTTTCGGGCTTCGCCGCCAACTCCACGTTCAGCGGGTCGATGATCACCTTTTCGTCGGAGCGGGGATGCATCGCCACATGGTGAACAACGTGCCCCTCGTTGAAATGCACCATGATGATACGATCGGTAAGCGGCAGCACATCCTTGACCTCGGCTGCGTTCGCCAGCAAACCCGATAGCGCAAGCACGGCAGACCCGCCGGCCACCAGAACGCTATTGCCAATCCTGTAATATGATCGCATCGTCGCCTCCTTATCTCTCAAGCGGCAATCCGCTTCCGCGATAGCCAGCACCCGGTACATACCTATCCTCCTTGGCTGGTGTGTCGCACGCAAGGGCAAGCGTGCGGAACTCGCTACAGTGTGGCAGGCAGGAGCGTGGGCTACGCCGTGGCGGATGATCCAGCTAAGATGCCGTCGATGCGACGCATACCGCCGTTGGTGATCCTCGCCGCAATCGTGGCGCTGTGCTTCTTGCTCCGGCCGGATGGGCCGGCGATCAGCAGCAGCCCACTCTCCAGTGATGCCTACGTCTGGCAGCGGGTCCATACGGCCGCCGTCATAGAAGCCATCAGCAGCCACGGGCCGGACTTTGGCAGTGTCGTCGTCCTGGCAGCGCAGGTGGACTGGCCCGGTAGTACACCGTCGGTCAACCTGGTCGACATTGATTACGCTTCTCTGGCCGCACTGAGTGCGCGCGGCACCCGCATCGGCGTGGCCATCCGCATCTCCGAGTTCTCCGGTGCGTTCTCGGGCCCGTCCTCCGCGACTGTCGCATCGCTCGCCAAGCACCTGGTGGAACAGACCGCGGTACACTTCCCGGCGAGCGAGTTGCAGCTTGACTTCGATTGCCCTACCCGCCGCCTCGCCGACTATCGTCTCTGGATCAAGGCGGTTCGCGAGCACATCGCGTGTCCGGTTACGATCACCGTGTTGCCCACCTGGCTCAATACCTCCGCGTTCGGTGAGCTGGCTCGCAGCACCGATGGCTTTGTCCTCCAGGTGCACTCGATGGAGAGGCCGCGCGGCGTGAATCAGCCCGCCACGCTCTGCGACATCGCGAAGGCTCGCAGCGCCATTGCCGCGGCCGGACGATTGAATATGCCCTTTCGGGTTGCGATGCCTACCTATGGGTATATCGCGGCGTTCGACTCATCGGATCGTTTTGTCGGACTCTCGGCGGAGGGACCTGCACCGGATTGGGCAAGCACCGTCCACACGCGCGAGATCCGCGCGGATGCATCGGAGATCGCCCAACTCGTTCGCGAGCTGCGGACATCGCACCCGGCCACGCTGACGGGCCTGATTTACTACCGTATGCCAGTGGCGACGGATCGCCTGAACTGGACGTACCCGACCCTCGCCGCGGTAATGCGTGGCGAAATACCGTGCCCCAATCTGAAGATCTTATTGCGTCATCCGGAAACCGGACTGATAGACATCATCGTACAGAATAGCGGTAATGCCGATGCCGCAGGGCCAGTTGCAGTAGGCCTCACGCGGACAAGCGGGCAGGTGCTTGCTTCGGATGGTGGAAATGGCTTTGATGTAGTCCATCCCACCGATAAGCAGTGGGTCTGGCAAGGAAGCCAGGGATTTCGCCTTCCTCCGGGAGACGAGATGGCCATCGGATGGGTTCGCACCAGCCCGGATACCCAGTTCGACACGGTGGTCCGGAAGGAGCCATGACTATGGATGGTCAAGTGCGCTGCCGCCTACGCACATTCGCAATCATTGGCCTCATTGCCGCTCCGGCCGTGGCCTGTGGGCCATTCTTTCCCAGCAACGTACTGGACAGCACCGATGAACGGATGCTTTCGGCTCCGGCGGCCGACTTCGTGCACGAGCTGTCGTTGCTGCGGCCGGAGAAGATGCCATCGGCCAAGGCAGTGTTGCCAGCGGAGGGTGATGGCACATGGGATAACTCGCCCTGGAGTGCCACCGTATTGGCGAGGCAGACTGCCGATGCAGATGTGAGCGATCTGCAGGCATTTTTGCGCGCGAATCCCGCTGTGCAAAGCGAGCATCCCGATTTGGTTTTGCGGCTGAAGATGTTCCGCAGTGCACTGCAGCAGCTTGCCGATGATCGGGAAACACTGGATGGCCTGCCGCAGGAACAGGCCCGCCCCGCAGCGCCCCTGCCCGATCCAGCGCTCCTGGCTGGCTTGCCGGCGGAGTTCGAGCTTTACGAGCGCGGCGCCCTGGCGTGGCACACGCAGCAGGTCGGCCAAGCGAGGGACGCGTGGGCCCATATTCTCCGGCTGCCGGAGAATCAGCGGCGGTATCGCAGTGTCTGGGCGGCCTACATGCTTGGCCGGAGCCATGTGGAGTCGGATCCCCGGCGCGCTGGCGAGTACTTCTCGCAGGCGCGCGACCTCGCAACCAAGGGATTCCGTGACAGCACCGGCGTGGCAGCGGCCAGCCTCGGATGGGAGGCCCGTGCATGGTATCTCCAGAAGAAGTACGCGCCGGCGATGGAGTTGTATATGCAGCAGTTGGCGGCCGGTGACAGGCGGGCGGCGATCAGCCTCCGCGATACCGCCCGTGCGGCCATGCAGTTGCCTGAAGAAGAGCTGGCGGAGCTGGCCCAGTCGCCACTGGCCCAGCGGGTGCTCGTTGCGATTGTCCTATCCGAGCACGGCGCGAACCCTCGGTATGATGCCCAGCCGAGCAAGAACGGCCCGCAACGGCTGCTCAATGCAATTGAGCGCAGCAGAGCGCCCGTGGCGGCCGGAGGCGACCGCATGGCATGGCTTGCATACCAGGGGCAGAACTTCGACGCGGCAACCCGGTGGCTGAAGCTGGCCCCGGCCGATTCCGGGCTCGCCTTGTTCATTCGCGCCAAACTCGCCTTGCGGGCAGGAAACACCACGGCGGCGGCCGATCTGCTGGCGCAAGCCGCTGGCCATTTCCCCGCCAACGAAGAGTGGGATCTTCCGGTTTCCGCTGACATCCCCGAAGACAAGAGCTACCGCCCGCGCGATGATGCCATGGGCGAGCTTGCGGTGCTGCAGCTTGGGCGATCGCGGTATGTGGAGGCGTTGGACCTGCTGCTCAACGCGAACTGGTGGGAGGATGCCGCCTACCTGGCCGAGCGTGTGCTGAGCACCGATGAACTTAAGAGCTACGTAGATCGGCAGTACCCAAAGGACAAACGCGGCAAGGCGGTGCGGCCGGACATTCGCTATCTGCTGGCGCGACGGCTGGTGCGCGTAGGACAATGGAAGGCGGCCCGCGACTACATGCCCGCCGAGATCCTGCCGAAGCTGGACGCATACGTGAGCGCCATCCGGGACGGGCGCGATTCATCGCGGAGCAAGGCGCAGCGTGCGGAGTCGCTCTGGCAGGCGGCCAGGATTGCCCGCCACGATGGTATGGAGTTAATGGGATGTGAGCTGTACCCGGACTATACGGAATACGCGGGCGAATATGACCAGGGCGATCCGCGCAACGGGCGGGCAAAGATCGGGCAGGGAAGTCGGCTGAATGCCGCATCGGCGGATGAGTTGGCGCGAGCCCAGAAGACCCTTCCGGACCCGGTGAAACGGTTTCACTATCGCTACATCGCGGCCGACCATGCCTGGGCGGCCGCCGAGTTGCTGCCCGATGGATCGGAGCAAACAGCCGGGATTCTCAACGAGGCGGGCTCATGGATCGCCGCGCGGGATGCCAAGGCTGCAGACCGATTCTACAAGGCGCTTGTTCAGCGCTGCGGGAAGACGGAGTTGGGGAAGCGCGCAGGGCAGGTGCACTGGTTTGTGTCGACGGGCTCGGCGCGGGATGGCACGGGGCGGTAATGGCAAGGCGTCCCAGCTGATCTTCGGCTGGTGTTGGGAGCTCATCTCACAATCTGTTCGTCGCGCACGAACCCATCTTTCCAGAGCACCGGTGTCTTCTTCTTAACATCAGTCACTTTCCTGGCGTCCCACTTCACGATGAGGCTGAAGGGCGGATTGGCGTCCATGTCGTACTCCCATGTGTCGTATCCTACGAAGTCTGGGCCACCAAGGAGACCGAGAACCTGTTCGGCTCTCATGCTGACCTTAACGTTTCCCGCATTGATTGCCCTCGGCACGGCAATCGCCTTTGGGAGGTACGGATGGTTCTTCGTGTATACTTCATACTCCATGTAAAACTGATTGGCAGCAAGGGGCCGGGGAGTCTTCCCGAGACGACGCAAGGACAACTGTACAACCTGTCGCAACGTGAATGTCTCGTAACTGTGGGGGTTAACCTCTCCCTCAAATCGCTCCCCGAAGCCAAGTCCACCGCTTGTGCTGCTACCGGAGTAAGAGACCTCTTGAAGCTGTTCCAGAAATGGAGCTGCTTCCGGCACCGGGAGGCGCCCGGCTAGATAGGAGGCGTTCAGTATCGGCCAGACTGCCCCGCAACATTCCTCCTTCTCCCATTCCTTCCGGGTTTCAACTCCTTTGGCCAATTCGGTCATGACGTAATGCCGTTCATATGCGGCGGCACTTCTCGACGATTCCTGCGTCTCATCAAGTAGCTTTCCGCTCTCCAGGCTCAGGACGACCCTCCGTCCCCACCACGGGCGAACCACAAACAGATGCTGGTCACCCACATCCAGGAAATACCACAGGGAGTAGCCCGACCACATTGGACCGGCAGTGCTGTCATGAACGTACTTCGTCCTCTCCTCGTCCGTGAAACCTTCCTTCAGAAGTTCGATGCAGCATCGGTCATGTCCGGCGAGGTCAACGGCGATGAGCTGGTCCCAGCCCGTCCAGATCACCGTCCAACCTGCATCTGACACGAAGAGGCCTACGGGGGATGCCTCCTTGGGCAAACTGTAGGTCTCGGTCGAATCCTTCCCGATCTTTTGCGGATTCCCCATCGCTTGCGAGCGCGTCCACAAGACCTGCTTCGTTGTCTCGTCGAAACAGGTGTATACAAATGACGCTTGAAATGCACGATGTCCGTTCTTGCTGGAGTTGTCCGGAGACTTGGCATCGACCCTGTATCTGTTGGATGGCGATTCGGCGGAAATGTCGCTGTAGATGCGGTCAGTCGCCCGCGCTTCACACAGGAACACCTCCATGACGATTGCAAGCGAGATGACGATGCTGATGTATCTCATCTTATGCTCCCAACGTGATTCCGCCGTCTAAGGCAATCAAATGATACAATCCTGGCCACCGAGATCACAATAGATGAACAGCTTCGCCGGATCACTCTCGCGAGCCCCACTTCGCCGTGTTGTCAAGAAGTAGAAATGTCATGGTTTAAGCTCAGATAGAAATGTCATGTTTGTCTGGGCGATTGCCGGGGGTGGGCCGGCCGCTGAGGCGCAGCCGAAGCGGCCGGCCCACCCCCGGCAATCG